>WNGD01001768.1_pt1 | contig 46663 bp, 45 predicted proteins | sample 5400671 | NCBI WGS metagenome assembly WNGD01 (sample SAMN13153369, study PRJNA577476) | soil metagenome | isolation source: 40 cm soil or saprolite under grassland replicate 2 | place: USA:California | collected 2016-06-15 | reverse complement strand
CGACAGGTAGATCTCCACCTGGTTCAACCACGACGAGTGGACAGGGGTGTGGACCAGCTGCGCCCGGGGCCAGTCGGCGGCCAGGCGCCGGACCGAGGCCGCGCCCCGATGCGAGCTGCCGTTGTCGACCACCCAAAACACCCGCTTGGCTGAGGCGTACGGCTCGCTTCCCATCACCTGGGCCACCAGACGCTTGAACGGCGCGATGCCGGTGGTCGGCGCGCAGCGCCCGAACAGCTTGGCCTGGTGCACGTCCCAGGCGGCGAAGTAGGCCAGCGCCCCACCACGCTCGTACTCGTGCTCGACCCGCATCGCCCGGCTTGCGGCCGGCGCCAGCGTCGGGTGGCAGGAATGCTGGTCTTCTCGTCGGCGCTGATCACGTAGTCGTCGGCGTCCAGCGGCTCGCCCTGCCACTGCCGCGCGTACAGGTCCAGCACGCGGGCGGCCCTGGCCTCAAAGTCCGGGGCGCGGGGGAAGATCCAGCTGCGGTGGGACCAGGGGCGGATCGCGTCCTCGGCCAGCCAGCGCCAGATGGTCGTGCCCGAGATCGCGGCCACCAGGCCACGGGTAATGACCTCGTCGCGGATGTCGGGGACCTGCAGACGCGAAAGCGGCAGGCCAAGGCGGCTGGGCAGCTCACAGGCGATCGCCTTGACCTCGATGACTACCTCGGGGGGGAAAGACGCTTGGCCGTCCTCGCCGGGGTCGCTCCTGGAGGCCGCCGAGCCGCTCGGTGAAGAAGCGTTTGCGCCACTTGGAGACGACCTCGCGGCGGGTGTCCAGACGGGCCCCGATCTGGTCGTTGTCGAGGCCCGCAGCCGCCATGAGCACGATCTTGGCCCGTACGACATCCCGATACGGCAACGTGTACCGGCAGGCCTGGGCTTCCAGCACCTCGCGTTCCTGGTCGCTCAGCTCGATGATGTATGGGCTTTTCCTGGGCATCGGTCTCCCTCGCTGGAGAGATACACCCTAGTCGAGCTGGGGTCGTTACGTTGCCGTACTTCTGTGGCGATGTACTAAGCTACAAGCTCTTGGTCAGCCTGCCTCGGCGATTCCGTTCGTGATCGACAGTGAGTGTCAGAGAAGAACATCCAGCGAATCGACAGAGTCCAAGCGGAGGCAGCGAGAGCCCCTGGTGTGCCTTCACGCAGTGGAGATCGGCCTTGCCTGCCTGGCCAGCCAATCCGATACCTACGTCTTATTCAGTCAGACCCGCTGCAGGAGCAAGCCGGTCAAGCCCATCGAGTTGCTAGCGGTATCGAAAGTCAGGCCGACGCCGGCCAGCCACCAATGGTCATTGAAGGCGAACGGAGTGAAGGCTGGTGCCAGGCCAGACAGGTCGTAGATGCTGACGTCGGTCGCCCACAGCTGGGCTCCATTGCTGGACTCTCCGAGCACGTCACCACGCATGTTAATGTCGCGGTAGCTAGCGCGGGATCCAATGCCGTAGAGTCGCTCTGGTTCGGGACGCCAAAGGGTGGCTGCGGCCTGACCGTCGCCAGTGACGAAGCCGGCCATGTGATCCCTGTTGGAGACGCCAAGCGCGCCGCCGCCGTGATAGCCGCCAGGCAGTGGCAGCGCTTGTGCGGCAACAGCGGTGCCCGCCGCGGCCTCCCACATGGTCGGCATCAACCGCCCGTTGCCGTCCTTCGAGATGCCGACGATCCGACCTGTCGCGTTGATCCCCGCCGCCCAGCTGAAGCGGGGCGTACCTCCAAGCCCAGGTAGCTCGCGGGCCGTCCACTGGCCCGGCTGCTGCTCCTCCCACAAGACCGCCAACCGCTCGCCTCCGGTGACGCACCACCCCACAATCTGCCGCTGATCGTTAATACCCTCGGCGACGCAGGGTCCGGCGATGAGCGGCGGCAGGACCTCGGTGCCATTACGTCCTGGGGCGATGGGTCCCCCGGGGATGAGTGGCGGCAGGACCGTGGTGCGGTTCCGTTCCCACAACACCGCCTCGGTGACGCCGTCGCCCCGTGCGAAGGTCCCGACGACTAGGCTTGGAAACAAGTACCGTGACACGGCTTGCGCCCAGGAGTTCGCGGCGCCGCCAGGGATCAGCGCGTGTAGATCGATGGTGCTGGAGAACGGCGCATCTGGCTGGCTCGGCTTGAGCCACAGCCGCGCACGCCACGGACCCTGCGGCGTGACAAGGTGGCCGACGATGTGGTGCTCCCTCCCGCCTGCGGCGTTGACCAGCTCCTCGGAGATGTCCCTGGGCCACGCCCACCCGCAGCAGGAACCTGTCCAGGCAGTGGCCAAGATTGGTAACTCAGTAATGGCGCGACCTGCCGGCTCTGAAGGGTCTCCCGAATCTGGTCGGGCTGCCGACCCGATAAGTCGGACCGGCCTGCATCGTACTGTGCGGCCTATGGACCCTCCCTTGTTTCTCGGCGCTGCCGATGCTGGATACGATTGCATAGGCCATGCGTGCCGAATAGGCCGATGGCGAGGCCCGGACTATGCGTCGTCGCTGACTAACGTCAATTGCCTGATCTGTGACCGTATTGGGGGCCTCGCTGGACTATGCATGTGTGCCGGGTGGGCGCCTGGAGGACGCCGCCGCAGCGGCCAGGTAGCCTAAGCCTAGTGCCCGGAGTGTCGAGTCCCAAGGAGCGCCTGTGCGGCGGCTTGGTACTAACGCCTACGGCGAGCGGCTCCAGCCTGGCCGGGTCGCTGACTGCTCCCTCGGTATCCTGCTGGAGCAGCCGCTCGCCGAGCTCGCACCCGAGCCCGGCCGGGTGCTGGTGGTCGCCCCGGCCGCCCTGTTGCACGAGGAGATCCCCCAGCCGGACGGCCAGGTGCTGTACGACCTGCTGACCGGCCATCCTGACCGAGCAGCGCGGGAGCTGGTGTTCCTGGCCGACCTCACCGTCGAGCTGCGCGCTTGGCCACAGCAGACCTGGACCGCGGTGGGCGTCAGCCCCGACGCTGCCCTGCTGGCCATCGTGGACTGCTGGCGCGGCGGGCATGTCAAGGGCCTGGAGTTCGACGGGGTGAGCGTCGAGGAGGCCCGCGCGCTCGGCCGGCCCGCGATGACCTACGTCCGCGAGCAGCTCCGCGGCCGGCTGGGCCGTGAGGTCAGCCGCCGGTACCTACGCTGGCTGCACCCGACCAGCCGCCGCCCAGGCGACACCTTCCTGTAGCCGACCACGACGCCCGTATGTCCTCGGGCGTGCGGTCATATCGGCGACCATGCGACCACCGGGCGGTATCAGGCGACCATGCGACCACCGCAGCCACCCGAGTACGGCGGCACTGGCGCGGGGAATGAGACCACCGCGCGGCGGTAACCATGCGACCAGACCGCGGTCGTGCGACACAGGTTGCCGGCGACCATGCGGCACTGCGGACGCGGCACTGCGCGAACAGCGACCTGCACGCCATGCGAACAGCGACGGGCGCATGCCAGATCCGGGCATGAGGCCTGTTTGCCCTGGTCAGAGCCTCGTGCTGTTGACAATTAACAGCCTGTTTCACAAAGCAGTGAGCCTGACTTCTGCCCTGGCAGGTGAGCAGAGCCGCCGGCTGGACCTCGCCCCCCCGGTTCACCTCCCGAGGTTGTCGGCGTGAAGGCGCTATTACCTGAGATTTCTGCACACCGACCGTGACCGCTCGTGCGCGCCACGGCCCGCCGGTTGCCGATGCCGCGCGGACCCAGCGCGGACCGAGTCTGTTGGCTCAGCTCCCCGACTCGGTGACAGCCCTGTGACAACCTCCACGTTCGCCTCTTTCTCGACGGCAAGGCAAGGTGTAGCGTTCCTCGCGAGGACTGCGGACCGCGACGCGAGGGAGCCGCTGCCCACCCGGTCGGGCAGGGTGCGTCGTCTGAGGAGGTCGCTGTAGCTGCGGCCCCGTCCCCTGACTGGCTCGACGCCAGCTCGCCAATCACACACCACGTCGCGTGGCACGCGACCCTCGCCGCGTTGCAGCGCTGGAGGGGGGTCTCCTCATGCCAGCCAGCACCAGCCGCTCCGCTGCCCGCCTCGCCGCCACGGTCCTGCTTGTCCTGCTGGTCGGTGGGTGCGCCGGCAAGACGGCCAAGTCGACCGCCGCCGCAACCACCACCCCCACGACAACGACAGTGGCACCGACCACCACCACGGTCCCGCCCATGACCGCCGAGGAGCTTGCCTGGCTCAAGGCGGTCACGAGGCTGCACGAGAAGATCGACAAGGTCTTCAATCAGGCTGGTTCCGTCACGCTGACGCGCGCAAAGATGACGTCGTATGCGAACACGCTTCGCGCCTGCAGTCGTGAGCTGGCGCGAATTGGTTCCCCCAGCGACCGCCTGCAGCCGGTCTATGTGATCGTCAAGAAGGCATGCCGAACACTCGACAAGGGTGCGAAATGCTGGGCCACGGCCGCAAGCGTCAGTATGGCGGACGGCGGGGTCATCGCCGGCACCCCCGAGGAGCGGACGCAGGCGCGGGCGATCGACTGCGGCGGGGCAGCTGCGGGGGACGGTAGCAACCTCCTCTCCGATGCTGAGACAAAGGGCGAAGAGATCAAGGCCAAGTTCGGCTAAGCGTCGCGGCTTCGGGCGATCGGTCCGCTGGATGGCCCATCAACCATCAGCCGCAAGCGTTTATACAACTCACCCTTGGTACCGGCCTGTTGCGGAAACGCCTCGGTGGCCAGTCAGTCGTGCTCGACCCCGGTCGGTGATCGTGACCGCTTCGAGCTTATTTCGTTGTTGCCGCGTCGCTGTCTGGCGATCAGCGATGCCCTCGTGGGCTAGCTCCAAGATGACTCACCAGTGAACAAGCACCTGAACAGCGGAAATGACACTCCGGACTGACCGACGCCTCCGGAGCTGACCATCTGGGAGCCATGCGTGAAGTGGGGCTTGTGGGCCAGTGGTCCGCAGCTCACAATTGGCCAGGGGGTCACCACTACCAGCTGCGTGAAGGATGGTGCCAGGTGCCCTGGGGGCAATTGGGGGTGCGATGGACGCCGTGGCGGGGTCCCCGTCAGACCTTGATTGGCTTTCTGCTCATAGGAAGCGTCTTTCTGGTGTCCTGGCGGTGGTCGTTGCTCAACTGGCACGCCAAGGGCATGATCCTTGCCGCATATGGCGTCATCCTCCTGCTGGTGGTACTGCTCCCGGCGCTGCGACTGCTCAAGAGCGGTGGCAAGGCCCGAGGCACGGTGGTGGGCGCAGAACAGAAGACAGGGATCCAGAATGTCACCTACTACCCGAGGGTGCAGTTCATCACGCCGGACGGCCGGACGGTCGTGTTCACGTCGACGTTCGGCTCCACGAGCAAGCCCGACGTGGGACGTTCTCTGCCAGTTCGCTATCTTCTTGAAGACCCCGAGCAAGCCGAGATAGACAGTGCGATCATGTGGGGGTTTCGGGCGCTTGTAATCCTGAGCGGACTGGGATTGCTTGTGGCCGGGGTCGTCCAATACCTGCACCAGTAGGCAGCCGCACTGCCTAAGACCTGCTGAGCGGAGACCATATCGAGGGTCGTCTGCTATACGTGCAGTGCAGTCGCCAGGCTCGAATCGACACCTGAGAATCAGCTCATTTGGTATTAATACCGCGAGCAGGTAGAATGGGCTATGGCCTACAACGTCGAGGATGAACCAGGCGAGGTGGTCGGTGGGGAGCCAGTCGCGCAGGTCGAGAGGCAACAGGAAAGGCTGGTCGCGGTCCCAGCGCAGGAAGCGATGAGCCATACGCCATTCTATTATTTCGCGTTATTGACACCAAATGGGTTGATTCTTAACAGCGTGTTGCGCAAAGAGGGCGTGACCAGGCCGCCGACGGCCTCTTGGACCTCAAGAGCTCGCACGCGCCTCGTGGCCGCGGGATGCAGACGGCCTTGCCATGCCGGCTGTCTCCTCTGGCGCCAGCGCCCGTCCTGGCAGACACTGTTGCCGGTTCAGGGTGGGGAGCGAAGGAAGGCGCACGGCGGATGGCGCACGGGACCACCTAGTGGCCGTCCCCGACCCTCCAATCTCGGCTGACCTGACGACTTGGGGCATAGCGATGTCGATGCGCACGCCGAACACTCGACCGATCGTCGTCTCCGGCAGCCACGACGCAACGGTGCGGGTGTGGGACCTAGACTCCAGAGGGCCGCTGTACGAGCCGTTGGAGGGCCACAAGGGCAAGGTCAACGCGGTCGCGGTCGGGGCGCTGCACGGCCGGCCGATCGCGGTGTCCGGCGGCAACGACAACACGGTGCGGGTGTGGGACCTGGTCGCGGGACGATCGCTGGGCGCGCCGCTTGTGGGCCACCGGCGCAAGGTCCTGGCGGTGGCGGTCGGGGCGCTGGGCGGCCGCCCGATCGCGGTGTCCGGCGGCAACGACAACACGGTGCGGGTGTGGGACCTGGACGCCGGGGGACTGGTGTACGAGCCGCTGCAGGGCCACCACGGCAACGTCCTGGCGGTGGCCATCGGGGAGCTGCACGGCCGGCCGATCGCGGTGTCCGCCAGCGACGACTTCACGCTGTGGGGGTGGGACCTGGACGCGGGCGAATCGCTGGGTGACCCGCTTGAAGGCCACAACAACTTCGTCAATGCGGTGGCCGTCGGGGAGCTACACGGCCGCCCCATCGCGGTCTCTGGCGGCTGCGACAAGCTGGTGTGGGTGTGGGACCTGGCGGTGGGCGAACCGCTGGGTGAGCCGCTGGCGGGCCACGACGACTGGGTCAACGCGGTGGCCGTCGGGGCGCTGGGCGGCCACCCGATCGCGGTGTCCGGCGGCAACGACAACACGGTGCGGGTGTGGGACCTGGAGGCGCGCGAACCGCTGGGTGAGCCGCTGGCGGGCCACGACGACTGGGTCAACGCGGTGGCCGTCGGGGCGCTGGGCGGCCGCCCGATCGCGGTGTCCGGCGGCAACGACCGGATGGTGTGGGTGTGGGACTTGGAGGCGGGCGGCCGGCTGGGTGGGCCGCTGGTGGGCCACGACGACTGGATCACCGCGGTGGCGGTCGGGGAAGCTCCATGACTGGCGTGCTTGTGAAGCAGGCTGGTAATCGTCAAGAGTCCAGAACGGTTCTGAGCAGGGAGACAACCCGGCCCTGGCCGCTGGCTGGGGCTTGCCATCCTGCTCGCGGGCGCCCGCGGCCCAGCGCGCCGGATCACCTACTGGCTGCTGCTCGCCGGGATGGACATCCTCGTGCTCGGCTGGGTCGCCGCAGTCCGGCCTTGAGCGCCGAGGCACACCAGCAACCGCACCCGACCCAGCACAAGCCAGCGGGACTCACCAGGAGCCGCCGCCGCCTCCACCGCCACCGCCGCCCGAGGAGCCGCCGCCGCCCGAGGAGCCGGAGCCGCTCCCTCCGAAGCCGCTGGATCCCGAGACCGCCGCCGGCGGTGCGGTGAGGGTCGCCGCGGAGGACGACGCGAAGCGGTGGATGCGCGAGGGGAACCGGTCCCATAAGTAGGGGTCGCGGCCGCCGTACCAGGGAGTCTGGGGCGGTGCGCCGACCAGCGCGAAGGTCCGGGTCCACTGCTCGGTGAGGCCGAACACGATGGCGTAGGGCAGGTAGGGGGAGAACTGGTCCGCGTCCTGGGCAGGGCCGGCACCGTCGACCCCGGCCGTCTCCAGGTAGGCCCGAAAGCCGGTGACCCGACGGAGCAGTTCGGCGCCCACGGGCGTGCGAGTGGGCATCCGTCGGGCTCCGACCAGGAGGACCGGTCCGGCCAGCAGGATCGGGATGGCCGCCAGCCCAAAGTGGGTCAGCCGGATGGCCAGGGCCGTCAGGGCAGCGCCGACGACCGTCACGGCCAGCCCACGCACGACCCACCTCCCCCGGACCTTGTCGGGACGCTGGGTGAACCAGCGCCGCTGCACCGCATCCCGGTACAGCCACAAGCGGACGCGCTCAAACCGGTCGTAGAAGTGCTCCTCCAGGTCGGAGAGCCGCACGACCTCCACGTCTTCGGCGCGGCGGCGCGAGGCAAACAGCCCATCAAGCAGCACGCGCTCATAGCCAAGCAGGTCCTGGTCGGCGGCCTTGAGCTTGACCAGCCGCCAGTCGGGCTCCATCCACTCCCCACGGTCTGGAAGCTCCTCGATCCGCAGGTAGCCACGCACCGCCAAGTCGACCAGGGTCGCGGTCAGGGCCACCGGGCGGACGACCTCGTCCACCAGCAGCCCGGCCTGGGCCGGGCGGATGCTCTCGGGCGGGGCGGACCCCACCACCGCGCCGGCCACCGGCACCGGCGCGCCGCCCGGCCGGCGGTCTCGGCGGTCCCGCCCGGTCATGCCGAGCAGCCAGCCAAGCATCAGCAGCACGGCCAGCAGCACCCCGCCGGCCACCGCCAGCGTGCCCGGGGTCGCCGCGAAGGCCCGCGCCAGGCTCCACCGCTCGTCAAGGATCGGCCGTGGCGCCGGCACCACCCCGGTCGGGAACCCCACCACCACGGTCACGCCCTGGTTCCAGCTCAGGTTGGTGGCGGCGAAGGAGGCGGTCGTGCCGTCCGCCCGGCTGGACGCACACGGCGTGGTGGAGCCGAGCGGCCCGGCATAGCAGGCCACCCGGCCGACGGCCGCCGGGGCGCTGACCTTCACCGAGGCCCGCTCGATCGGCACCTGCCACTGGGTGCCGATCGCGTTCCAGTACAGCTCGTCGTGGTCAGCGAAGCCGTTCAGCGCCCCCTCGACCCGATAGACGATGGTGTAGCCATGCCTACCAGTGATGGTCCGGTCCGGGTCACCGATCCGGATCCGCAGGGTGGAGCCCACGTCCTCGACCTTGTACTGATCGGGCGTCCCCGGCGATCCCGAGACCCCCAGCACGTGGACGGGGTAGACACGGTCGTAGCGGCCGTCGTAGCGAAAGCGCACAGGCAGGTCCCGCAAGATGCCGTGGCGCTCCTCGGTGCCGAAGTCGTAGGCGACCCGCTCGGTGACCAGCAGGGTCCCGGCGGGCTCGATACGCAGGTCGACGTCGTAGCCGCGGACCCACTCGGCGGTCTGCGCCCCGGCGGATGCGGCGGGGATGGCGAGCGCGAGCCCGGCGGCCAGCACGACCGCCGCCAGCGCGCGCTGCGGCCACTGCACGCCGGGTCACCTCCTCACCCTTACCGCGCAAAGCATCGGCCTCCGCCCGCGGCAAATCAAGCCCCCCAAAACGACGCAAGAACCGCTGACCGGAGAGTGGCGGGAGGGTGATGGCCGGTCCTCGGGCAGGCAAGCACCGGCGCCTGTGGATGGCTGGCAAACAATCCCTGCGCTCGGGGGCTGCCTTTGCTTCCGCTTGCTGTTGGCATGGCGAATAGTTCGCTGTTCGCCCCGGGTACCGCTTTCCGCCGTCGTGCCGCGGCGCCGCGTGGTCGCCTGTGGCCAGGTGGTCGCCTTCCGCGCGCCAGTGCCGCCGTACGCGTGCTCGCGGCGCTGGTCGCATGGTCGCTTCCGGCACTGGTCGCATGGTCGCCCGGCACGAGCGCGGCACAGGGCCGCATGGCCGCCTCCGACACCGCGGCTGACACCTGAGCAGCAGCACATTTGGTATGAACGTAATAGAAGAGTAGAATAGGCCATGGCCTACAACTTCCTGCGCTGCGACCGCGACCAGCCCTTCCTGCTGCCCCCCGACCTGCGCGACTGGCTCCCCCAGAATCATCTCGCCTGGTTCATCCTCGACGTCGTCGACCAGGTCGACCTCGCCCCCTTCTACCGGGCGCACCGCGACGACGGGCACGGCCATCCCGCCTACGACCCCAAGCTCCTGCTCGGCGTGCTGCTCTATGGCTACTGCATCGGCGTGCGCTCCTCCCGGCAGATCGAACGGCGCTTGCACGAGGACCTCGCCTTCCGCGTCCTGGCCGCCAACCAGACCCCCGACCACGTGACCATCGCCCGGTTCCGCGCCCGCCACGAGCAGGCCCTGGCCGGGTTCCTGGTCGCCTCGCTCAAGCTGTGCGCCGCGGCCGGCATGGTGCACGTCGGCACGGTGGCGCTGGACGGCACCAAGCTGGCCGGCAACGCCTCAGACAAGGCCAACCGCACCCATGACAAGCTCGACGGAGAGGTCGCCGAGATCCTGCGGCAGGCCGCCGCGGCCGACCAGCACGAGGATCGGCTCTTCGGGGACGCCCGCGGCGACGAGCTGCCCCCCACGCTGGCCAGCAAGGCCGACCGGCTGGCGCGGCTGCGCCAGGCCAAGGCCCAGCTGGAGGCCGAGGCCGCCGCGCGGGAGCAGGCCTACCAGCAGCGCATTGCCGCCCACGCCGCGGCAGTGCAAGCCAAAGGCCGCACGCCCCGCCAGCTCAAGCGCCGGCCGCAGGAGACCTCCAACCCCGAGGCGACCGCCAACCTCACAGACCCCGACAGCCGCTTTCTGCACACCCGCAACGGCACCGTGCAGGGCTACAACGCCCAGGCGGTCACCACCTTGGAGCAGGTGATCGTCGCCGCCGAGCTCACCGACGAGGCCAACGACATCCACCAGCTCGGCCCCATGCTGCAAGCCACCGCAACCACGCTGGCCGCCGCCGGCATCGACGAGCGGCCGGAGGCGGCGCTCGCCGACTCCGGGTACTGGTCAATCGACAACCTCACCACCATCGATGGCGCGCCTGAGCTACTGATCCCGCCGGCCAGGCACGGCCGCCAGGGCAAGCCCCGGAAGGACGGCAAGCCGTCGGCATCGCGGAGCGACGGGCTCCGCGCGACGATGAAGGCCAAGCTGGCCAGCGATGAGGGTAAGGCCCGCTATGCCAAACGCCGGGAGACCGTCGAGCCGACGTTCGGCCAGATCAAAGAGCAGCAGAGCGCCCGCCGCTTCCTGCGCCGCGGCATGCCCGCCTGCAAGGCCGATTGGAAGCTGCTGTGCGGCACCCACAACCTGCTCAAGCTGTGGCGGCGCACCGTCACCCAACCAGCGACCAGGCCGGCTACCGCCTGAGCGACGACCCGGCGGGGTCACAGGGGCCGCCGCCAGACCCGTCGACCAGCCAGCCGAGCCGTCGCCCGAGGCTCCAGAGCGCCCGGGGACCATCAGTGACATGGCGGCGCGTCCATTCCGCAACGGCCTGTTAATAGGACTCTGTCAGGTCGGTGCGGCTGGGCCCTATTCCACGTGCCGCAGGGACACGCCGCCACGTCGATCGCCTCGACATGGTCCGTGAGCTTGCGGACGGCACCGTCGGCGAGGTGCGGCCCCGTGGCGGCCGGATCAGGTGTTGCGCAGGGGCCGGAAGGCCGCCACTAGTACGTGAGCCAGGCATCCACGTCGACCGGCTCCAGGTGGTCCCTACTCCCCGCGTGGTAGCGCGGGGCCACTGGGCTATCCGCGGGGGAGTAGGGCAAGAGCCGCCCGCAGCCCGACGACAGTCGAGCAGCCCGGCCGCAGAATCGTGGCATGAGGGCCGGATGAGCTGAGGGCACGCAATTTGCCGACTGCCCGCCGGGCGGAACGAGGAGGAGCCATGACGGACAAGTGGTGGCGCGTGACCGGTGCCTTTGGAATCGGATGGTTCGTCCTGTTCGCGGTAGGCGGCATCATCCTGCAGGGCGAGCCACCGCCCTTCGACCAGCCCGTGGCCGAGGCACGCGAATTCTTCGCGGCCGGTGGCGGGCGCTATCTCGTCGGTGACTACATTGCCGGGCTGGCGTTCATCCTGTGCTTCCTGCCGTTTGTCGTCGGTCTGCGCAGCCTGCTGGGCAGGGCAGAGGGCGGCCTGCAGATCGGCTCCCGCCTGCTGCTGGTCGCAGGGGTGACGACGATCCTCATCGGCGATGCGGCCACGGTCTTCACCGACGCCATGGCCCTAGCCGGTGGCGGTCCCCAGCTGGATGACTCCACGATCCACGCGCTACTGGACGCGAACGCGGTCGCGATCGCGGCCATCGGACTGCCCATGGCCCTGTTCGCCTTCGCGGCCTCCGCGGTGGTGTGGGCGACCGGCGCGCTTCCCCGCTGGCTTGCCGGCATCGGCTCGATCGCGGGCGTGCTGCACCTGGCCGGGGCGGCGTTCCCGATCGAGGGCGAGCCCGACGGCGTCCTGTTCACCCTGCGGTTTGCAGGGCTGATCGCGTTCGGCCTGTTCGTGCTGCTGACCTCGATCAGCATGCTCACCACGCGGGAACCTCGCCTGCGTGATCTTGCCCCCACGCCCCAATAGGACTCTGTCCAAGCGTTCCGCGCCCCGCCAGCTACGCCGCCGAGGACGAACCCACGCGCCGACCTGACAGAGTCCTATTAAGTGTCATCGTGGTGCGGAGGCGATTATCCGGCACTGTGCCGCCGGCATGCCGGGCGACCATGCGATCACCGCCCGCAGTATCGGAAGCGACCATGCGACTACCGCAGCGACCATCCTTGCGCCGGCGGCACTGGCGCACGGAATGCGACCACCGAGCGGCAGCGACCATGCGGCCAGACCGCAGTGTGCGGCACCGTGCGCCCTGCGACCAAGCCGAGTAGGTGATCGGCTGTTGCAACCAGTACAAGGCGACGTCGCCTGACGGACCGCCAGCCGAAGTTGTCGCTTTTCAGATCTATCGGTTCGAGTGGTTCGGGATTATCATCCTATGGCTGAATGATCACCAGACGAAGGTGGATGCGCAGCTGAGTCGCTGAACGCCGCAGCGCTGTCCTGGCGCTTCGCTCCCTTGAGCGGCGCTTCGCGGTCTCCCGGCAACTACAGGCAACCCAGGAGGGGTCTTTTGTTGCTCGTCGAGCGGACCTGCTCCCGCTCAACAGGGAGGATGGTGGAAATGCGACGGATCACAGTCATGCTCGCCCTCATCCTGGTCGCCGGCGCTTGGCCAGCCGCACCCGCTTTCGCCCACGGCGCGACCGCAGCGCAGGCCACGCCCGCCGGGGGTGTGCGGGCCGACTTCAACAACGACGGCGCTGCCGATCTCGCGGTCGGCGTCCCCGGCGAGGACGTCGGCAGCATCCCTGACGCGGGCGCGGTGAACGTGCTGTACGGCTCGGCCGGCAAGCTCACCGGTACCGGCAGCCAGATCTTCACCCAGGACACCCCCGGTGTGGGCAGCAGTGCCGAGGCCGGCGACTTCTTCGGTGACGCGCTGGCGACCGGCGACTTCAACAACGACGGGTTCACCGACCTGGCGGTCGGCGTCCCCGGCGAGAGCGTCGGCACTGCCCAGGTCGCGGGGGCGGTGAACGTGCTGTACGGCTCGGCCAGCGGCCTCACCGGCATCGGCAGCCAGTTCTTCACCCAGGTTGGCAGCGCCCCCGAGACCGGCGACGAGTTCGGGTTCGCGTTGGCGGCGGGGGATTTCAACCACGACGGGTTCGCGGATCTGGCCGCCGGCGCGCCCTTCGAGGGGGTGTTCAGCACGCCCTTTGCTGGCGCGGTGAGTGTGCTGTACGGCTCGGCGGCCAAGCTGACCAAGACTGGCGGGCAGATCTTCACCCAGGTTGGCAGCGCCCCCGAGGTCGACGACAGCTTCGGGTTCGCGTTGGCGGCGGGGGATTTCAACCACGACGGGTTCGCGGATCTGGCCGCTGGCGCGCCCTTCGAGGACGCGGGCAGCACGTCCGATGTGGGTGCGGTGAGTGTGCTGTACGGCTCGGCGGCCAAGCTGACCAAGACTGGCGGGCAGATCTTCACCCAAGACAGCCCCGGGGTGCCCAGCAGCGCAGAGCCCGGCGACTTCTTCGGCGCTGCTTTGGCCGCCGGTGACCCGCATGCCTCGACGGCGGCGGCCGCATCGTCGGCGCCCGGTTCGAGCGCACGGAGAACGGCGACGAGGTAGCTAGTCTGCTGAGCAGCCAGCAGGCCCCGGCGTCCGCGTCGGGGTCTGCTGCAAGCCCGGATGCTCAGCGGTTGCCGCGATCGTCGCGGTCGTCCCGGCCGCGGTCACGACGGCCGCGCTCGTGGTGTCGCTCGGACGTGCCCGGCTCATTTGGCCCGAAGCTGTCGGGCGGGCAGCCTGGATCGTTGTAGGCGATCGCGCGGCGCTCCAGCTCGGCGCGGTTGGCCTCGGCTTCCTCGCCGAGCGCACGCACCGCGTCTTGCAGCCGCGCTCGGGGGGTCGGGTCCACCGCCCGCGGCGGCGTGCCGCCTACGCGCCAGCGGTGCCGATCGACCACATCGGACGGCCTGGCCTGGGGCTGGTTGCGTGCCGCGCGGCGGTCAGCCGCCCACTCGCGCAGCGACCGCCGCCGGCCCTCGCCCGGCCCTGGCGTGCCGACCGGAGGCAGCAGCTTGCCCGAGTCGGGCAGCCGCTCGTTCAGCTCCACCATCAGCATGCCCGGCCGGGTCCGGGGGAGCTCGCTGAGCAGGCTGCCCAGCTCCGAGACCGGCAGCGCGTCGAGGTAGCGGACCAGATCGGCGCGGAACCGGCCCTCGGGGCGTGGCTCCGGGCCGACCTCGCCCGGGTACAGCGGGTCAGCGGGCATCGGGGAACACCTCCCGTTCGTCACGGTCGGCATGGTGGGCGCGCAGAGCCCGCACCGCCTGGCCGGCGCGGGCCTGGGCCTGCCGCTCGGCACGTTCGGCCTGCCGCTGCGCCGGCCGGCTGGCCCGCTCGGCGCTCAGTTGCTGGGCGCGTTCCGCGCGGCGCTGCACCGCGTGGTGGCGCACAGCGGGGCGGTTGGCGCGGCTTTCGGTGTTCATATCGGCCACCACCCCAAAGCCGAGGGTCTCGATCTCCTCGGCGCGGCGCAGCCGTACCGCCCGGTCAACGGTGAGGCCGCGATCTGGTGGGACGTTGCCGGGGTTGAGCTGGACGAAGGTCGGGTCCAGCTCGGGCGCGGTCGGCCGCCGACCGCCGAGGCGGGCCAGCGCCGCGGCGCTCTTGCGCCGGCTGACCGCTCCGGGGTTGGGCTGGGGCATCCCCAGCTCGTGACGCTGGAACGCCTTGCGCAGCGACGGCCAGGTCGTGCCGAGCTGGGCTGCGGCGGCGTTGACACTGCCAAGCTGCTCGGCCAGCCGGAACGCCCGCTCGGCCTCGCCACGGTCGGCCAGGAACCGGCTCGGCGGGTTGGTCGGCTTGCGTTCGGGCTGCGCGAGACCCCAGTGCATCCACGCGCCCTTGAGCGTGTCGCGGCTGACGCCCAGCTGCGTGGCGGCCTGCCGCAGCCCGACCCGGCTTGCCAGCTCGTGGGCGTGCTCGGCCACCTCTCGACGCTGCCGGTAGGCGCTGGGCTCCGGGAAGCGGTTGGGCCGAAGCCGGCCGCGCTCGGCGGGCAGGGTGCCGCCGAAGATGCCGTGGTCGGTGTCCTGGGAGTCGGCGCCGCGCACGGCCAGCTCCTGGCACGGCTCTTGGACCTGGCAGTCCGCGCAGATCGCCTTGGCCTCGCTGGCCTTGCGGCCCTCCCCGGTCTCGGGGAAGAACCGGTCGGTGTCCATGCCCTTTGCAGGCGGCCTCGTCCATCCAGCTCAGCCGGCCTTCGCCCGGGACCAGCGGCAACCGCTGCTCCTGGGTGGCCGGCTGGTCGGCGGCGTGGCGCTGCTGGGTGCGCAGCGGCCCCAGCACCTGGCGGACGCGGCCCTCACGGATGCCGAGCATCCGGGCGACCGCCGGGGCGTCCAGGCGCTGGCCGCCCTCGTGCTCGGCCACCCGCCAGAGCTGAGTAATCCGCTCGGTGTTGGTCAGCTCCCCGCCCCGCAGCGCCGCCAGGGTCTGCGCGGCGTAGGCGCGGCCCACGCCGACCTCGCGGGCAAGCGCGGCCGGGTCCAGGTACTCGCCGTGGCCAACCTCGCGGGTCCGCCATGCCTGCTCGATGCGCTCCAGCGGACTGGCGGCCGGCTGCGCGGCCGGCTCGACCTCGGGACGGCCCCCGCCGGCGAAGGCGGCCTGCAACCCGGCGAGCTGGTCCGGGGTTGGCTGGCCGTGGCTGGCCGGCTCGGTGCGCAGCGCCGCCAGGCGCGGGTCGCCCGACCGGGCGACCCGCAGGGTGTGCAGCCACTGCTGGGCGGTCCGGGTGGTGGTGCCGACCTCACCCGCGAGCTCGGCCGCATCCAGCGGTGTGCCGCCGCGCAGCTCACGCGCCAGGTACGCCTCGCTGATCCGGTCGCGGACCAGCCGCCCGCGCAACTCCCCAAGGTCGGGGTCGCGCTGCCGCTGGGCGCGCAGCACGCGCACCAGGTCGCCGGCCAGTCGGGGGGTGACGCTGACCTCGGCCGCCAGGGCGGCGGGGTCCACCTGGTGGCCGCCGTCGACCTCACGCGCCAGCCAGGTGTAGGCGACCCGCTCCCACGCCGGCCGCGGGTCCGCCGGCGGCTCGGTGGCCGGCGCCGCCGTGCTGGGGAGGTGCTCAGCGGTCATCGTGCGCCCCCTCCCGCTCGGCCCGCGGCCGACCACCCGCAAGGCGGCGGTTGAGCCGCTCGGTCCACGATGGCTGCCCGGTCCGTGCCGTGGCGGCGCGTTCGCGGGCGCGCATGGTGGCCCGCTCGCGGCGCTGCTCGCCGCGGCGGAGCTGCCGCTCGGCCTTGTCTTCCAGCCGCTGGCGCCGGCGCCGCTCGGCCGGCGTGTAGAAGGGGCGCAGCCGGATCGGGGTGGGGCGCAGGTGCCCGTACAGCAGCACCCCCTCACCCGGCCGCAGCCGCCGCAGGTCCTCCACCGGCAGCAGCGGCCGGTACAGCGACGACTCGTTCAGCGAGTGCCGGCCGTCCGAGCCCATCGAGCGGGACTGCTCGACCTGTTGGCGCTCGCCGATCAGCTTGGTTCCCAGCTCCAACGCCGACAGGTCCGCCAGGCCCGACAGGAACAGCTTGGCGCGGTGGTTGTTGAGGATGGTCGAGGCTTTGGTGCCGTAGCGGGCCTCAAGCTGGCTCTTGTCGTGCCAGACCGTGACGAGTTGGATGCCCTGCCCGCGGGCGGTGGTGGCCAGCACGTCCAGCTCCGACAGCGCCGCACAGTTGCCGGCCTCATCCAGGAACAGGCCCAGCCGCGGGTCCAGCATCCCGTCTGGGGAGCGCGCGGCCTTCTCCTGCGCGGCGGCGACCACCTGCTGGGTGATCGTCTCGAACAGCGGGCGGAGCAGCCGCTGCTGGTGGGCGGGGGCGTACAGGTAGATGGTGTTGTCGCCCTGCAGGAAGTAGTCCAGGTCCAGGTTGTGACCCTCGGTCCAGGCGGCAACCCGCTCGTTGCCGTAGACGTGCAGGACCTCTTCGGCGGTGGCGTAGAGGGAGTCCACGGCCCGGTCGGTGCGGGACTGCGACGCCTCCCACGCATCGATCGCCGCTTGGACGCCGGTGGTCTTGAGGATGGCGGAGATGTCGCCGTCTTCGCGGGTGTCCAGCCAGTGCAGCACGTCGCGCATGGTCAGGCCCTTGACCGCGGCGGCGTGCAGCATCGGCGCCAGGAACTTGACGCCCATCGTCTTCCAGAACCGGTGCTCGGGCCGCTGTTCCTCGGTAGGGGTCTGCTCGATCGCGTTGGCCAGCATCACCGCCATCTGCTGCGCCCCCGCCCAGGTCGCACAGGAGGCCAGCGGGGTCCACTGCGCCACCGGCTCCCCCGACGCGCCGAGCGGGTCGATGATGGTGACCTCGCCCTTGCGGGCACGCTGCGCCATCGTGGCGCGCAGCACGTCGAGCTTGACCGAGGTGGCCAGCAGCGGGCCCTGCCAGTCCAAGATCCCTGGCACCAGCAGCCCCGAGGTCTTGAAGCTGCCGGTCGGCCCGAACACCAGCACCGAGTGGCAGTCCTCGGAGGCCAGCAGCCGCCCGCCCAGGCCGAGGCCGGCAAGGCGGCTGGTGCGGCCGACGATCACCCGGCCGGGGGTTGGACGCCGGACGAACAGCAGGCGCAGCTCCCGCCCGCCGGCCCACACCGAGCCCTGCCGGTGGCGGCGGGTGTGCTCGCGGCCTGGCCGGTGGCCTGGCGCGCGCCCGGGCAGGTACTGGGTGACCGCCCGCACCGTGGCGGCGGTCCCGCCAGCGACGCCGCCGACCACGGTGCCGGCGGAGCCGTACAGGCCGACGGGGCCGGGCAGCGCGCTGCGCACGTCGGCGGGCCAGGCCAGGGCGGGGTCGCTGAGCGTGTGGGGTAGGTGCCACATGATCGAGGCCACGTCGGCGGGGGACAGGTGCATCCAGGTGTGCCCGAACGCCAGGCCGGCGAGCTGGCCGGAGGCCCACACCAGTGCGCCGGCCGCCCCGGTGGTGGCCAGGCCCCAGCCGATCAGCCGCTGCTCGGTCTCGGTCATGCCCGGCTCGGGGATGTGCCGTCCGTTGGGAGGCACCGGAGGTCGAGGGTCACGCCACATCCGGGCCACCCCCCAACGTCAGCTCGCAATTGAGGGAGTGAACGGAGAGGCGAAACAGCAGCGCAGACGCGCTACCATCGGCATGCGTCATGGGGCCAACTCCTTTGATGCCTGGCCCGGGCTGGTGCTGCCGACACCGCCCGGGCTGTTGTCTACGCGAAGGTCCGCGCGGCCTGGGGGGCGGTGTCGGATGGGGGACTCGCGTCGAGCTGGATGCCGAGCTTGTCCTCGATGACGGCGGCCGGGACGAGCCAGCGCCCATCCAACTGCACGGCACGGAGCGTCCCGCGCCTGATCAGGTTGCGGACGCCGGACTCCGACATGCCGACCATCTCGGCTACCTCGCGGGGCCGATAGGCCACCCGCTTGAGCGGCCTCTGTATGGGCTTCTCCTGCAATGGGGCCAACTCCTTCTTGCGTCTCCGGGTGCTGCCGACACCACGGGCGACACTGCCGGCTTTGCCGTTTATCGCGAAAACAGTAAGCCGGTCGAAGGAGACCAACCCGTACGAAAGTACGGGCATCACAGAAGTACGGGTTGTGGCAGTTGGGCGCTGGAGTCGGCTACGAGGCGTCCCCGCCGATGATGCCGACCCGGGACGCGAGCGGACGCAGTTGCGGCGTGCTCGCGCGGTGCTCTCGCTTGAGCAGTTCGCGCAGCATCTCCTTGACGATCACCTGGTACCTGACCGCCTCGGGCGCGATCCGCTCTGCTTCCAGGAGCATGTTCACCGCAGCCGCGTCCTTCCGCTGCTGCGTGTAGCCCCGTGCCAGATCAATGAGGACCTGCGAACGCCGGCCAAGCAGTCCCGGCGGAAATCGCGCGGGATCAAGCGCCTCACCCTTGCGCACAACTTCACCAGCATCGCCAAGCTCGACCGCGGTCGAGACTTCGTGCAACGCAACGTTGGTGGGACCGAATGCGGTCCAGAAGTCATTGCGGTCCTGGCCGAGCTGGTCAGCCGTGGTCCTCGCTTCGCCGAGGAGCTGACGAACCGCCACCCGGTCGTCTTGGCGGGCACAGCGATCACCGCCGTTAGGTGGAGCGCGCCCCATGCCGACAGGTGCTCGAGTGTGGCGGCTGACAAGCCGGGCTCTAGAGCTCGCGCGGCGGCCATCGTGACGCCGATTGCCTGGTCAAGTTGACCGGCCCGGAGGAAGACGTGCCCAAGGTGGTAGGCGCTGGCTGCCATCAGCAGCGGGGATTCCGCGTGTTCGACGGCTGGGAGGGAGCGTTCGGCGGCGATCCAGGCCAGCTCCGTCTCATCAACCTTGGTCAGTGTCTTCGCGGTGATGTGGTAGATCTGGGCGAGGACACCGAAGGCAGCGCGGTGGTCGTCTCTCGGCAGTTCACGTGTTGCGCGTTGCGTCTCGCCGATGAGCCGGGAGAGCAGCAGGCCGGCTTCTTCGTAGTGGGCGGCCTGGTAGAGGCGGTTCGCCTGGTCGACGTTCCGCTGAAGATGCGTCAGATCCCGGACTGGGCCATCGTCGCGCGTCAGAGTGCCCAAGGTCGCGGGGATGACTTCGTAGTCGGTGAGTGCCGCTCGCCGAGCCGGGATTGCTCGGTACTCGGCGCCCCCGTTGGGCGCGAGCGAGAACGGCTGTCCCGTCAGGTCCTCCACCGTGACTCTGAGGACCTGAGCAAGCCTGATGATGATCGACAGTCGGTCGACGTGGCGAATGCCGCGCTCGACCTGGCTCATCCAGGCTTCGGATCGGCCGATCAGATTGGCCAGGGCAACCTGGGACAGGCCACGCCGGCGGCGGTAAATGGCGATGCGCTCGCCAACCGACATGTAGTCCACAGGCTCCATCACGGTGCTGCTCCCTCCGTGCTGGCCGCTGGGCCAGTCTCTGGAGTCCCTCGTGGCGGCCACCCGGTAGCCTCGTGTGCTCGGTTGATCTCTTCGAGTATCTCGTCCCAGGAGACCATTCGGGCCTCCCGGGAGGCGGACTCGTCGAACAACACCCGTACCCCCCACTCGCGGAGTCGGCGGAGGTTCGCCCGGAACGTGGGGTGACGGCCCAGGGGAGGATTCACGTTCGGTGCGGCGACGATCGGGGCATCGAGGCCGAGATATTCGCAGAGTGTGCCCACCGCAACCGTGTCCGTGATGCCGGCCACCCACTTGTTGATCGTGTTGAAGGTCGCGGGGGCAACCACGATAGCGTTCGCCTCGGGCACGGACTCAGGCTCATCAGGCTCCCGCCACCGGTAGCGGACCGGAAAGCCGGTGATGGCGGCGAGCAACGGCGCGTCGATGAACGCGAGCGCATCGGGGGTAGCGGTGACAGCAACCTCCCAGCCTGCCGCCTGAGCTAACTTCACGAGGTCCTGGACCTCGGCGGCAGGGGGCGCCGCGCAGACGACGATGTAGAGCATGCCGCGGGAAGCCGGCTTGCCCATCTGCGTCACCTCTCTCACCAATGGGACGACCCGCTCATTCCAGTATCCGTGTATGCTGCCATGCAGCCTACCTGGCGGCCTTTGCCGCGTCGCCGTCGCAGAGTGCGGCGAGCAGCTCGGCGGCGGCGCGGTCCTGAGCGGGCTGGAAGTGCGCGTAGGTCCCAAGCGTCATGTGCGGGCCGGCGTGCCCGGCCCGGCCGGCGGTAGTCCGCCAGTCCACGCCTTGCGAGATCAGGTAGGTCACCATGAGATGCCGAAGGTCGTGCAGGCGACAGCGCACCCCGACCGACCGGGCCACACCGACGAACTGCTGCGTCATGTAGGACGGGCTCATCGGCCGCGACCCGTCCGGCTCGCGGCTGAAGACGTAGGCATCGGCCGGGAGGGTGATGCCCAGGTCGCAGGCGACCTGCTCGGCGCGCTCTCGGTGGGCGCGAAGCAACTCGACCGTTTTGACGTCGAGAGCCAGGCGCCGCTTGCTGCGGGTCTTGGTGGCCTTGTCGATCAACGGCTGGCCGGTCACGTACACGATGCCGCGCTCCAGCAGCACCTCACCACGGTCCAAGTCAATGTGCTGCCAGCGCAACCCGCACAGCTCCCCGCGCCGGGCACCCAGTACGACCGCCAGCCGTAGAAACAGCCCGAGCTTCGGGCTTCGTTTGAGAGCCGTCGCCAGCAGGCCGGCGACCTGCTCCACGGCTGGTGGTGCGACATCGGCGTGCTGTACGGACGGGGGTGTCGCCAGCCGGGCGGGGTTGTGGGCGATCCAACCCCACGCGACCGCCTGCTGCAACGACCCGGACAGCACGGTGTGGACAGATCGGATCTGACTGGCCGACAGGGGGCCGCCATGTTGGTTCCCGCGCTTGCGCAGCTCGGCGTAGAAGGTGTCCAGCGTCTCCACGTCCAAGCGCTGGACGGGGATGCGGCCAAGCGCTGGGATGATGCGCCGGTCGATCTGGAGCCGGTAGTCCTGCAGGGTCGTGGGGGAGATCTCCTTCACGCCCTGGCGCCACTCGAACCAGCGCTCCACCAGATCGGCCACAGTCCGCGCTGCGGTGCCACGGTGGCGGCCCTCGGCCACCTTGGTCTTCAGAGCTGCCTCGACGCGCTCGGCCTCGCGCTTGGTCCTGGCGCGGTCGTACTCGTACCGCTCCTTGCCGGTCAGCGGATCACGGCCGGCGTAGACCTTGACCTGCCAGTAGTCGCTGCGTTTCCGGATCATCTTGCTTGCCTAGCTGGAGACAGCGTCATGGTTGAGAAACCAGGTGCGAATCGCAGTGGCGGAGACTGCAAGGGCAGCGTTATGCAACTCCCAATGCTTCATGTCGCCGGGTACGAGCGTCCCCGTCGGGGAGCGTGGGGCGTCGAGACCGTGGAGCGTGCCGCCGTGCACGAACGCCGACCGCAACCCGTACATGGCCGCGCGGGCCTCCGTTCCCTCAGCGGCAGCGTAGGTCTCGATGAAGTCGCGGAAGCGGGCGGTCGGACCAGGGCTACGGTCGCGTTTGCAGCACGGGCAGGGGTCAGCCTTCTGCTCGGGAAGGAGGGTTTCGATAGCGTTGATCGCAGCGATGTAGCTGAGCGACTTCGAGGTGTGCCAGACGCGCCCGGCAGTGTCGAACCAGTAGCTGGCACGCAGAAGCTGATCGCGCGTTCGCAGGTCGGCATTCTCAAAGCGATCGAAGACCACATCGAGGCATGCGGGCACGCTCAAGTCGTCATCCGAGCGAACGCTATCCCGGGCGTAGTACTTGTCGTCGGGCACGACGGTCAGCTTCCGATGTCCAGCCGGGTCAGAGAAGTCGTCGGCTCGAGCGATGAAGCCGTCGACCATGTAGCCCTCGTTCACATACGTCGCATATAGGCCGCTAGCAGTCGGTTCATGAAGCAGCACCCAGTGATGGGGATGTGCAAGCGACTCGCGCGTGATTTGACCGTGCAGCAGCAGCGAAAGCAGCAGGTGGAGCTCCCAGAGGCGCCTCCACCGTCGCGTTTCCGCAACAGCGAAGTTGGCTGAGCTGCGCATCCGGTACTCAAGTACGAACGGGTGCTCGCCCATGAGGAACCCTGGTCGGGGTGCCTGCGGAGGAGCGGGGAGGATCTGCCAGTCGCTGCCGTGCCGCCAGAACCCTTTGATCTCCGGGAAGCTAAAGAGCACCTCGCGACGAACCTCGAACCCGGCATCCGCGGCGAAGGCTGCCTCAGCGCACTCTCGCAACGTCCTGACTAGCTCGTCCGTCAGCCCTGGTCCGGGCTCGTAGCGCACGATCTGGCCATGCCTGCCGTACACCACATCGAGCGCATGCCCTCGCTCTGGGTGGAAGTAGGTGACTCGCTCTCCCGACTCCCACCGGCTGAGCGGGAGCACATCCCTGAGGATGCTGACAAGCTCCTCGTCGGGAACACGCCCCAGCCCAAGCGCATCGCCAAGGGTCTCTTCGCTGATCATGGCTTCCGAACCTCGTTCGCCTGTGTACTCCGGGCGGTTTACCGTGCCAGCGACTGTGCCAGAAGGGCAGGGTGCTAGGACGGCTCCTGCAGGATACCATGAGCGAAACCGCAGGTAGCGGAGGCGGACGGGAATCGAACCCGCCAGGCGGGGGACGAGACCAGCGGGCTGGACCGAAAGAGCAGCGGCGAGGCGCCGTGCGGCCGCTCGGCCCCCCAGCGCCGAGACCGCGACCGCGCCGTCGGATTCTGTCGGCACGGTAATGCAGTGCCGGGCGCTTCGGCGCGCCCGGCGTTATGTGAACGGGAGCTTACGGACGGATCGGATCGGTGGGAATGTCTATAAAACACTAGACATATTGATAGATTCATAATTAGGTGAAGTGCCCTGATTCGCGCGGATGAATCCCTGCGGGGTTTGGGTTCGCATGTCGCCTTGCTGATCTGGTCGAGGGCGCTGACGTCCGCGTCCTTGCCATAGGCGAAGCTGAGGATGCGCACCTTGCGGTCGTCGGACTGGCCGGCGCGCAGCCGCTGCACGAGCTGCTCGAGGGAGATCCCGCCGCTGGGGTCGTCGTTGCGGCCATCCGTCAACAGCACCACCAGGTTCAGGCGATCCGGAGCGTAGCGCGCTTTGACGTACTCGTAGGCGGCCAGCGTCGTGTCGTACAGTCCGGTGTCGCCGTTGGTCGGGGCGAGCTGCAACAAGCGCTGCTGGAGCCGCTGGAGGTGGGTCCCGCCGCCTGGCTCCTTCTTCCCGACCGGAGCGATCGGGACCGCCTCCCGATAGTCGCGGGGGCCATCCAGGTTGGTCGAGAACTCCCAGGTGCCGACGTCACTCTCGTTGGTGAACAGCCGCAGGGACGCCGCCGCGGCCTGCTTGGCCAGGTCCATCTTGGTCTTGCCCGTGCCAGGGACCGCCTCGCCCATCGAGCCCGACACGTCATAGACGGCCAGAAGGTTGGCGATGCGCTTGGTCTGATCCCAGGCTTTCAGCGTGGCGGCGAGCACCAGGGGCTGCGGCGTCGCCATCACGCGCTTCGGCTGGTCGGGCAGCAACCCGGCGTCCTGAGTGATTTCCGCGCCTGGCTGGCCCCGCGCGCTGCGGAACCCGGCGGCCTGGAACCTTCCCTGGACGGTCGGCGACTTGAGATAGAGGAGGAAGTCGCTGGCGGCCGCGCGCTTGGCGTCGTCGACCCAGGGCGTGCGGAGGACCAGCCACGGATAGTCCGCCTGCAGGGTGCCCTCTTTTGGATAGACGGCCGCCAGTGGCACCTTCGGCTTGGGGCGCTCGCTGCCGAGCGACGGGTCGTCGATCGGCCGGCCCTGGTTGTAGTCCCAGACCGACTTCTCGGTGAGCGGGACGGCGGAGATGTAGCCCAGGGCCTTGCCCGCCTCGTCCGCACGCTGGAGATTCGCCAGCAGGGTGCTGGTGGTGTCGGTCTCGTCGCCAGCGGAGCGCGACACCTCCAGGATCATCGAGCCGAGCTCGGGGGCCTTGCTCACCAGTTCCGCCTGGGTGGGCTGCCGGCCGCCCTGACCGGCCACGGCGATACCGGCTCCCAGCAGCGCTCCGAGGCCCGCCTCGGACAGCTTGGGGTCGGTCTTGCCGAGCTTGAACGGTCCCCACTCCGGATGGCCGAAGGCCGCCCAGCCTGCGGGGTTGCGCAGCGCGGTGGAGAGGTCGCTCCAGCCGAGCTGGCGCTGCGGCCAGCCGAGCGCCTGGGCCATTGGCTTCGGCATGGCGATGACCAGGGGGGAGGTGGCGACGCTCGGCCGCTCGGCCGGGAGGATGTCGGGGCTGCGAGCCTGCTGGAGCTGGAGCTCCAGCTCCGAGGCCCAGGTCGAGGCGGCCGGGACCCACACGTCGGGCTTGGGGCCGGCGGCCTGGTCGGTCCAGCCGGTGCCGAGAGCGGCCGTCGCCTCCGGGGAGTCGAGGCCTCGCACGTTGACGGAGACACAGCGGTCGTTGACCACCGGGTTGGTGCCCGCGTAGTCCCGCGCCGCCTCTTGCAGGAGGCCGGACTGGTCGGGATCCGCCACCACCTGGAGCGTGAGCGTCCCCGAGCCGCAGCGCCCTGACCCCGACGACCGGTTGACGAGCAGGTAGGCACCGAATCCACCGGTCAGCGCCACCACCATGATCAGCGCGACGAGGGCGACCGAGCGACCACGCAGGCCTCGACGAGCCGGGCCCCGTCCGGGGGGCTGCGCCAGATGCCTACCGCTTGTCGTCTGGCTCATGGGTACACCGTCCTGCCTTGCTCCAGCTTGGTCGGGCTCGCCACAGCAATGCGGATCTCGTCGAGCCGGTCCGGATGCGCGACGAGTGGGGGCCACGGCGCGTGGAGGAGAGATTGCCGTCTTCGGGATCAGTTTGCAAAACAGCGTCCAAAAACAACCGGCTCGGGTAGAAGGTCCGGAAGAAATACAAGGAGCATGTCCGGGTTGTGGTTTACGGGGGCTACGCACGAGCACGAATTGCCGTGGCCATCGGGGCGGGGCAAAACCGGCTATTTGGATAGGCTGGCGAACCCCTGGCCCGAAAGCGTCGGCAAACCGCCGCCGATTGTGTCACCCTGACGGTATCGCCGCTGGGCCCCGTTCCCCGGTCGAAGGGCCGGGTCGACGGGGTCCAGGCAGCAGGGACGCTTACCAGTCGAAAGGGCTGGTCACCAGCGTCCCGGGCGAACCCCCGCGCGACGGTCGCGGGCACCGTCGCCGGGTAGGAACCGCGGCGACGCCGGCCATCCGGACCGATGTCGACCCGGTGGCCGGCGCCCCCGCCCCGCTCCCGCTCCCGCGAGCCCCCTCTCGTCCTGCTCATCTTGCCGCTCGCCCCCCGCCAGCCATGACGCTCGGCCCCCGAGTCCCATGACGCCGCTTCCGCCGATTCACGCGCGCGGCGCTCGTCGGCGCCCCAGCGTCGACTTCACGCGCAGTGCGGGGCCCTCCCGGGCCCCGCGCCGACTTCATGCGCGCGCGGTGCTCGCCGGCGCTCCGGCGCCGGGTTCCCGGTCCTCACCGCCCGACGGGTTCTGGACCACCGCGAGCCGCGGTCTGGCCTCGCTACCGGTGCCGCCTTCCAGGCGCAGGGCTGCCGCCCACACACAGGAGTGATGGTGACGAGAATTTCTATATTATTCCCAATCCGGTAGAATCCCGGTTGGGGAATGTCGCAGCGGTCGTCGTATTCAAGGCAGTTGCCCTTCATACTAGGGATCATGCAGCCTAACGACGTGCGTTCCTTCCCTCTACGCCGCCTGCGCGCGTCGCTGACGGCGGCGCTCTTCGTCATGGCACTGGCGGCGGCGCCGGTGGCGACCGCAACTCCTGCGGCAGCCGCCCGTCCCGCGGTCCGGGTGACCGCCCGCACCGCCGTGCTCATCGACGCCCGCACGAGCGCGGTCCTCTGGCAACGCAGCCTGCACATGCCGGTGCGGATCGCATCGACGACCAAGATCCTGACCGCCCTGGTCGCCGAGGACGTCTATCCCGCCGGCAAGGTCTTCCAGGTCCCCAAGGCCGCCGAGAACGTCGATGGCACCAGGTTCGGGTACCAGTCAGGCATGCGAGTAAGGCGACACGACCTGCTCACCACCATGCTGATGGTCTCGGCCAACGACGCCGCCGAGACACTCGCCGCCGCCTACCCGCGTGGTGGCCGAGCCGGCTTCCTCGCCGCCATGCGGGCGGAGGCGGCCAGCCTCGGCTGCACGGACTCGACCTGGCGGGACCCGTCGGGCCTCGACGCGCCGGGTCATCGGGCCAGCGCCGCCGATCTCGCCATCCTGGGCAGAGCGCTGCTCACCCGTCCGGAGCTCGCCAAGATCGTGGCGGCCCGTTCGACGCCGTACCGCTGGCCCGACCACCACGTCCAGGTCATCTCCAACCACAACCACTTCGTCGGTTACGGGCGGGACCCGGGCGCGATCGGCATCAAGACGGGCTTCACCGTGGCCGCTCGCTCGACCATCGTCGCGGCGCAGCGCCGGGGCGGGCGCACTCTGATCGCCGTCGCGCTCGGCACCGACCACATGTACGAGGACGTGCGTTCCATGTTCGCCTACGGTTTCGCCACCCAGGCTGCGCCCGACATGCCGAGGCTCGGGCGCGATCCGGTGGCGCAGGCCAGCTCCCTGGGCCCGACCAAGGTCCAGGCCGACTCCGGCGGGAGCAACGGTCAGCGCGACTCCGAGAAGTCGGGCCCGATCCTGCAGCGGCTGATGGCCGCGCCGGTCCCGGCGCTGGCAACCGGCGCGATCGCACTGCTGGTCCTCGGCGTGATGGTGACCGCCCTCTCCCGCTCACAACGCCAGTAGGCGCGTGCACGTTCGAAATCCGGCTCGACCGTCGACCGGTGCAGCGGTCCAGGTGCTGGGCCGGGCGGGGCCGGGGCGCCCTGGGTTGGGTGCCGGCTGGGGGCGCCCTAGCTCTCGTGACGCCGGAAGATCACCACCGCGTTGTGGCCGCCGAAGCCGAACCCGTTGGACAGCGCGACCTCGACCTCCGCCTTGCGAGCCTGGTTGGGTACCAGGTCCAGTGCGCAGGCAGGATCCGGGTGTGTGAGGTTGATCGTGGGCGGCAGGATGCCGTCCCGGATCGCCAGGACGGTGGCAATCCCTTCGACGGCGCCGGCGGCTCCGAACAGGTGCCCGATCATCGACTTGGTCGCCGAGACGGCAAGCCGGTCGGCGTGCTCCCCGAAGGCCAGGCGGATCGCCTTGGCCTCGGAAATGTCCCCGGTGGGTGTCGAGGTCGCGTGGGCGTTGATGTAGCCGACGTCGGTCGGCTCGATCCGCGCCGACCGCAGCCCCCGCCGCATGGCGAGCGCGGCCCCACTGCCGTCCTCTGACGGCGCGGTGATGTGGAAGGCGTCGGCCGACTGACCGAAGCCGATCATCTCCGCGTGAATGGTCGCTCCCCGGCGCAGCGCGTGCTCGCGCTCCTCGAGGATGAGCGCACCGGCGCCCTCGCCCATCACGAAGCCGTCGCGCAGCGAGTCGAACGGCCGCGAGGCCTCCGTCGGCCGGTCGTTGAACTTGGTCGACAGGGCGGTCATCTGGGCGAACGCGACCAGCGCGATGTCGACGAACGCCGCCTCGCAGCCACCTGCCACCATCGCGTCCGCCTCGCCGAGCTGGATCGCCTGGAAGGCGAGACCGATGGCGTGGTTGGACGCGGCACAGGCCGTGGTCGTGCAGAAGTTCGGCCCGCGCAGGCCGAACGCCATGGCGATCTGCCCCGCGGCGGCATTCGGCATGAGCTGGGGGACCGTGAAGGGGGAGACCCGGTCGGGTCCCTTGGTGTGCAGCACCTTGTCGCTGGCGAGCAGGGAGCTGATCCCGCCGATGCCCGTGGCGAACAGCACCCCGGTCTCGTCCTTGTCGACCTTGCCCTCGATCCTGGAGTCCTCCCAGGCTTCGCGGGCCGCGGTCATGGCGAACTGGCTGGACCGGTCGAGCCGGCGTGCCTGCTTGGCCCCGAGCGCCACCGTCGGGTCGAAATCGGTGCACTCGGCCGCCACTTTCGATGGCACCAGCTCAGGGTCGACCCGCGTGAGCGGCCCGACGCCGGAGCGTCCAGCGGTGATGGCGTCCCAGTACGCCTTGACCCCGATCCCCACCGGGGTGACTGCTCCGATTCCAGTGACGACGACGCGTCGCACGTTTCTACCCCACCGCGGTCTGCTTGGAGATCACCAGGTCGGCCGCCTCGCCAACGGTCTTGACACCGGCGATCTCGTCGTCCGGGATCTCGATGCCGAACTTCTCCTCGAGGGCCAGGACGACCTCGACCAGGTCGAGTGAATCGGCGTCCAGGTCCTCCTTGAAGCGAGCGTCGGCGGTGATCTTGTCGGAGTCGACGCCGAGCTCGGAGGCGAGGACCTCCCGCATGGTGTCGACGACTTCCTCACGCGACTGCGACATCTTGCCCTTCTCCTTCGTATCGCTGTTGGGTGCAGGCACTTTACCGACTTCCCTGCCGGCTGCCCGCCGATCCTGTACAGCTATCCTTCTCGGCTCATTTGTCCACTGAACCAGGCGTTCAGCCGTCCTTACGCTCCCATGGTCATGCCGCCATCGACTGCCAGGACCTGCCCGGTCACGTAGCCCGCCGGCTCGCTGGTGAAGTAGCGCACGGCGGCCGCCACCTCCTCGGCTGTACCCATCCGGCCGGTCGGGATCGCACCGAGGATGGCCTGCCTGGCCTCATCGCTCATCGCGTCGGTGATTCGTGACGGGACGTAGCCCGGAGCCACCACGTTGACGGTGATACCCCGATTGGCGACCTCTCGAGCCACGCTCAGGCTGAGACCGATCAGGCCAGCCTTCGCCGCGGCGTAGTTCCCCTGGCCGGGGTTGCCGACCAGACCGACCACGCTGGAGATGGAGATGATCCGGCCCCAGCGCCGCCGGAGCATCCCACGCAGGGCCTCGCGCGTGCAGCGGAACGCGGCCACCAGATTCACGTCCAGGACATGCTGGAAGTCCTCGTCCCGCATTCGCAGGAGCAGGCCGTCACGGGTGATGCCCGCGTTGTTCACCAGGATGTCCACGCCCTCGGGCCCGGCCGCCATGACCAGTTCCTTGGCCGCCGACGGCTGGGTCAGGTCCGCCTGGACGAGGATGGCGTCGCCGCCCGCGGCTTTGACCTGGTCAGCCGTGTCAGCCGCGCCCTGCTCGTCGCTGGACCACGCCACGACCACGCGCGCGCCCTGGCTGGCCAGGGCCACGGAGCAGGCTCTGCCGATGGCGCCCGAGGCGCCGGTGACCAGGGCGGTCCGGCCTTCGAGCTCCCGGCGCTCCGGGTGGAGGCCCTGGGCCGGGCCGGGCCGCGGCCCGTTCGTCGCCGAGGTCACGGCGTGCCCCCGGCCGCATCGGCGGGGAGCCGACCAGTGGTGGCTTCGATCAGGTCGACGCTGTCCCACAGCGAGCCGTCGCGCAGGCCGCGCACGATCGGCATGGCGGAGCGGGTGGGCTCTTCGGGGGCAGGCTCGTCCGGCGGCGCCAGTGTCCAGTCGAGGACCATCGAGCCCCAGGCGAGGCCCGCACCGAACGCCGTCAGCAGCAACCGCTGGCCAGGCCGGATCTGCCCCTGCTCCCACGCTTCGGCGATGGCGATGGGAATGGACGCGGCCGAGGTGTTGCCGTACCGGGCGATGTTCATCACCACGTCGCTCATGGGCACCTTGAGCCGTCGCGCGGTGGCCTCGATGATGCGCTGGTTCGCCTGGTGCGGGACGACCAGGTCGATGTCGCTGGGCTGCAGGCCGGAGCGTTCGATCGCCTCGAGGCTGGAGGCGGCCATGGCGGTCACGGCGCCCTTGAAGACCTCGCGGCCCTCCATGAGGATGTAGTGCCGACGCTCGGCGACGGTCCGGGCGGTTGCCGGGAAGCGGGACCCGCCGGCCGGCGTCATCAGCATCCGTGAGCGCGTTCCGTCAGAGCCCAGCGAGAACGCGCGGACGCCATGGTCGCCCCGCCGCAGCACGACGGCGCCGGCGCCGTCGCCGAACAGGATGCAGGTGGACCGATCCGCGTAGTCGACGATTCGCGACAGCGTCTCGGCGCCGACCACCAGGGCGTTCTCCGCCGCGCCGGACTCCACGAACTGAGCGGCCGTGGCCATCGCGTACACGAACCCGGCACAGCCGGCGATCACGTCCATGGCCGCGCAGCGGTTCATTCCCAGTTCGAGCTGCAGGATGCACGAGGCCGACGGCAGCGGGTGGTCCGGCGAGGCGGTCGCCACCACCAGCAGGTCGACGTCGGAGGGGTCCAGCCCGGCCACGGCCAGGGCTCGCTCGGCGGCCATCCTGCCCAGCGAGCCGGTCGATTCGGCCGGCCCGGCGATCCGACGCTCCTTGATGCCGGTGCGCTCGGTGATCCACTGGTCGTTGGTGTCGACCAGTTGCTCCAGGTCCGCGTTGGTGAGGACGTACGGGGGCACGGCGGTCCCCAGTCCTACGATCTCGGCGGCCACTACAGCTCCTTTCCTGTCCGGACCATCGTGTGGGCCCTCTTCGACGGTTCCGGTTCCCTTCAGTTCTCGATGTCTCGCAACGCCGACATTGCCTCCATCACGAAAGCTCCCGATGTCGCTAGAACGGTCGCAGGCTGAGCAGGATCTGGCCGGGTGTGACCAGTTCGCCCTCCCAGGCCAGATGCGCCATGACCTGGCCGCGGAAGGCGCTTCGGACCGGGATGCTCGCGGCTCCGTTGCGCACCTCGCCCAGCACGTCGCCGGGCTCCACGTACGGCCCGTCGTCGGTGAACCGCGAAAGTGCCGCCGGGTAGAAGCGCCCGTGACTCGGCGAGACCGCGAAGCGCTCCGGGAGCACGACCACCTCCCCCTGGTCGGCGCCGTCGCCCGATGTCCCGTCGCCCCGCTCGCGCAGCGCCTCGACGACCTCGGCCACGCCCTTGGCGTCACCCGCCGAGAGCACGCGGACCCCCTGCACCGTGCGCTTGATCAGCCCGGACAGCACGGTGCCCGGGCCGACCTCGATGAAAGTGTCGACGCCCAGATCAGCCAGTCTCCGCACGGATTCCGTCCAGCGCACCGGGCCGGTGAGCTGGCGTGCCAGCAGTTCGCGCAGGTCCTCCGCACTGGTGACCGGCTCGGCGGTGGCGTTGGAGACCACCGGGATGGCCGGGTCCCGGAGCGGTGCGGCCGACAGGAACGACCGGAAGATGTCGGCGGCGGGCGCCATCAGCGGCGAGTGGAAGGCGCCGCCGACGCTCAGCGGTACCACCCGCTTGGCGCCCAGCTCCTTGGCGGCCGACGGGAGCCGCTCGAGCGCGGGCCACTCGCCAGAGACCACCACGTTGCCAGGGGCGTTGTCATTGGCGATCGCCAGGACGTCCCCGTCGCGTGCGGCGGCGACGGCCATCTCGACGCCCTCGACCGAGAGCCCGAGCACCGAGCTCATCGACCCCGGCCGGGCGTCCGCGGCTCGCTGCATGGCCTCGGCTCGGCGGGCGACCAGCGTGAGGCCGGCTTCGAAGGACAGCGCACGCGCGGCCACCAGAGCCGAAAGCTCCCCCAGGGAATGCCCGGCGACGAATGCCGGGCGGATCCCCGCGTTTCGCAGCGCCCGCAGGGCGGCCACCGAGACCGCGAAGATCGCCGGCTGAGCGATGTATGTTTGGCGAAGCTCGTCGGGAGAGGCGCTCTCGAGCATCTTGGTCAGGTCCCAACCGAGACACGTGCTGGCCCAGCCATAGAGGTCGCCGGAGCTCTCGGACGAGCTGGCCCAGTCCAGGCCCATGCGCGGGGCCTGGCTTCCTTGGCCTGGAAAGACGAAAGCGATACTCATTACTTGCTGGCACCTCGTAGTGGCTATTACCCACGCACCGCGAGAACCAACGTCGACGTCGACATCGACGTCAGCGTCGGCCCGGCGGCCGTGGGAAGCGCTGCTCGGTGGATCGGAAACGTGCGGTCTAGACCGCGCCGCGCCGCGTTAGGTTACAGGTCCGGCGGTTCCCGGACGGCTCGGGCCGGCGGGCGGGCTTCGCCGCCTCGGCCGGTGGAGCTGAGTCGTCCGGTTTCCGAGCGAGAGCTTACGCGGCCGAGTGGATCCGTGAAGCCTTCTATCCACAGCAGGTCAGCGACCATCTGCCCAGATCGCTGGCTTGGGGCCAGTCGCCGCTTGTGCCGTAACGATTTCAGAAGGCCGCCGAACCCCTGACTTGCCTGGACGTCCGCTCCGCGGTCGAACGGCACCCGGTGAGACGGCACGCGGAGTTATCCACATTCTTGCCCGACTGCCTTCCTCCGCGGTCACTGCCGGCTCATTCTTGCGTGGCCGGTTCGCGCTGATTCGAGCCGGCCTCCCAGGGCGCGGGTCACCCCCATGACCTGTCATGCCCTTGACCCCTTGATCGGAGGAGGACTGTGGTTGTGGACATCGCTCGTGATCTCTGGCCCCTGGTCGTGATCGCGCACGAGGACCCTGGGACGGCGGACTCGCTGCGCCATGCGATCGAGACGTTCGCCGGCTGGCGCACGGTCCTGGCCGAGCCGGACCCGGCCAGCCTCGGGGCGGCACTGGCCAGCGGCCCCGCCGCTGCACTGGTCAGTTGCGGCCTCCTCGGGCAGGTCCCGTCGACTTCCCGGGTGCCGCTGCTGGCCATCGGTGACGACAGCCGTCCCGCGGATCTGCGGGCCGCGCTCGCGGTTGGCGCTCGTGGCCTGCTCACATGGCCCGACGGAGCCGCCGACCTGCCCGGTGAGCTGGCACGGGTCGCCACCGTCACCCGGCCGAGACACGTCGAGGCGCCGACCTTGCTGATCGCGATACGCGGCGTCCACGGTGGGGCGGGCGCCACAACGCTGGCGGCCCATCTCGCCAGCGCCTGGTCCCGCTGGGGACCCGCGCCCGTGCTGCTCGCCGACCTGTCGGGGGGCCTTGCCTTCCGCCTGGACCTCGCGCCGGGCGTCCGCACCTGGTCGTCGCTGGCGCCGACAGCGGCCGCTCTGGACGGGCTGACGTTGTCCCAGGCGCTGAACGAGCCGATGCCGGGCCTTTCGGTCCTGCCGCTCATCGGTCTGGCGGACGGGTTTCCCGAGCCGTTGCCGGACCCATGGGTGGTGGACGCTGTCGTCGAAGCCGCACGCTCGACCTACCGGCTGGTCGTGATCGACCTGCCGGCCAAGGGCGGCGCCGAGGTCGACACGGTGATGGCCCGCGCGGACGTGCTGCTGGCCGTCGGCCGTTCCGAGACGGCTGCGGTTCGCGCACTGCAGTCCGAGCTGGATGCCTGGGTGGCCTTGGGCCATGACCGTCACTCGGGCGGCGCCGTGGTCACAGGCGCTCAGGCTCGCGCCCCGCTGGCGTCGCGGGACGTCCGCTCCGCGCTGGAGGAGCGCCTCTGGGCGCTCGTCCCAGCCGCGCCAGCCGAACTGGCGGCCGCGGCGGAGGACGGGATGGTCCTGCTTGACCGCCAGGATCTGCCCGCCGTCCAGGCCATGGTGACCTTGGCCAATCGTGTCGTGCCGTTCCCGCCGGCGGTGAAGAGATGAGCGCCACCCCCGCCGAAGTGGGATCCTCCCTGGTCGACCGCGTCCAGCGGCGGCTCTGGTCCAACGGCCACCCAGACACGGCGACGGGCGACCTGCAGACGGCGGTCGCGGCGGCACTGCGCGACGAGGGCGTCGTGCTGCCGGCGGCCACCTTCGCCGCGACCGTGCGGGCCGTCACCGACGAGCTGACCGGCCTCGGCCCGCTGGCACCACTGCTCGCCGATCCCACGGTGACCGACGTGCTGGTGAACGGACCGGGGGAGGTCTGGGTGGATCGGCAGGGCCGCCTCGAGCTGACCGCGGTGCGGCTGCCCTCCACCGCTGCCCTGGCCACGCTGGTACAGCGCGTGGTGGCGCCGCTCGGCCTGCGCATCGACGAGGCACGGCCATGGGTCGACGCGCGACTGCCCGGCGGCCAGCGCTTCCATGCGGTGCTGCCGCCGGTCGCCCCTGACGGCCCATTGGTCACGATCAGGACTTTCTCCCGGAGACGGCTGGCGCTGCCTGACCTCATCGAGGGCGGCACGCTGGATGCGACCACCGGTCGCCTGCTGGAGGCCATGGTCGCCGCCGGGGTCGCCACCGCGATCTCGGGTGCCACTGGCAGCGGCAAGACCACCATGCTCAACGTGCTCGGCGCCGCCATTCCGAGCGGCGACCGCGTCGTCGTGGTGGAGGACGCTGCCGAGCTCCAGTTGCCCGGCCCGCACGTCGTGCGCCTGGAAGCGCGGCCGCCCAACGTCGAGGGGCGCGGAGAGGTACCGCTCCGAGAGTTGGTCCGCAATGCGCTGCGGATGCGGCCGGACCGGATCGTGGTGGGCGAGGTCCGCGGAGCGGAGGCGTTCGACCTTCTGCAGGCGGCGAACACGGGCCACCGGGGACTCCTCACCACCCTGCATGCCGGTGGTCCGGACGAGATCCCGGCTCGTCTGGAGGCGATGGCGCTCGCCGCGCCTGGAGCGGTCCTCGACGTCGTTCGCCGCCTGATCGCCGGCGGGCTGGGCGCGGCCGTGCATCTGGAGCGTGGTCCGACCGGTCGCCGGGTGACCGCGGTCGCGGAGCTGATCTCCGACCGGCACGGTCGGACTCGTGCGCGGTTGGTCCGAACCGCGTTCGGCAAGCTGGGTCTGTCCGCCACCGGCCACATCCCGAGCTGGGCAGACAGGCTCGACCCGTCCGTCCGCGTCGCCTTCGACCCATCGCTGGACGATCGGCGGGACTCTGCGGCGCCTGACGAGTTCGACCCCTCGCCCGGCGGTCCACTCGGCCTCCCGACGCGCGGCGCCTTCGACGGGTCTCCGGGCGATCCGCCGGGCTCTCAGGATCGCGACGTGCTCGACGCGAAGGTGCGCAACCTGCGCGGGCCGTCGATCCACGATCCCTCCGCAACAGGCTGGGAGGACCGAACCCGAGTCCTGTCGGCGGGGTGGCCATGATGTCGACCATCGGCTCATTGGTCCTCGTGCTGTTTGGCGCCGGCTTGCTGGTCCTGGCCATGAGGCGTCCGGATCGGCCCGCCGGAGAGGCTCGCCGTTCCGCGCCTCGCCCGGACAGGCTCCGCGCGGCGGGAGCGTCGGTTGCCAGCGCGATCTCAGCGGCACGTCGTCGTCGTGGCATGGAGGCCGACGTCCCAGAGGTCCTGGACGTCCTTCGAGCGACCATCTCCGCCGGGGTCGCGCCGCGACGCGCGCTGCAAGCGGCGGCGGAGAGCGCTCCGCCATCGCTGACAGCCATCCTCGGGGAGGCGGTCAGTGCCTGTGAGCTGGGATCCGGGGTCGGCAAGGCGCTCGCCGAGGCCGGCAGGACCCACCAGCTCACCGAGCTGATGGTCGCCGGAGAGGCGCTGGACCTCTCCGAGCTCACCGGGGCGCCGCCAGGCCGGGTGCTCGCCGGGGTGGCCGAGGCGGCCGCCGACCGGCTTCGCGGCGAGCAGGCACGAATGGCGGCCACAGCGCAGGCGCGCCTCTCCGCGCGGGTCGTCGCTGGGATGGCACCGGTGTTCCTGACCGTCCTGATCCTCACCGCCCCATCCGATGCCGCCTTCCTGATCCGTGGTCGTGCGGGCTGGTCAACCCTTGCCGCTGCCACGGCGATGGAGGCGATCGGGATCCTGTGGGCTCGGCGAATCGTTCGGGGTACCCCGTGATCGCCGCCGTGCTCGGCACCCTTGGCGCCGCTCTCCTGGTGATGATCGTGACGGCGGCGAAGCGGACCCGCCGTCACCGGGCGCGCCCCGCAAGCCGATCACCCCGCCTGGCCGCAGGCGGCGCGGAGCAACCCGTCAGGGCGGCGGGCGCCCGTCGAGGGTCGCCCGTCCCCGGTTCCCCTGCCAGCCCCCCAGGTCCGCGTCCGACCCGACCAGGGGCGGTCTCCGGCTGGCCAGTCGCGCCGCTGCTCCCACCGCCCTCGCCCTCCTCACCCTCGATGTCCCAGCGTCCAGAGTCGTTCGGCGCATCGTTGCCCGACCGGGGACCGGTTGCTCCCGGGGTCCCTGCACAGCGGGTCCCCGCGGGCCGGCGTGGCTGGGTCATCGTTCTGGGGGTCGCCGGGGCGTTGGCGACCGTTGGCGTCTCACTGCTCGCAGGCCGGGGCCCAAGCCTGCTCTTGCTGGGCGTGATCGGTGGCGCCCTGCTCGTCAGGCGAGCGGCGGCTCGGCGAGCGACGTCGAGGCTGCGGGCGGAGCGCGCTCTTGCCGCTCCGGCTGTCATCGACCTGCTCGGCGCCTGCCTGCTCGCCGGCCTCAACCCCTACCGGTCGCTCGTGCGGGTCGCGGAGCGTAGCCCCGCGGCGCTGCGCGGGGAGCTCGCTCGGGCCGCGGCCGAACTGGACATGGGTCGGACGCCCGCCGCCGCGCTTCGTGCGGTGGGCGAGCGCACGAGTCTCGACGAGCTCAGGGCCGCTGCGGCCGCGCTCGAAGCCGCGGAACGGTGGGGAGCGCCTCCGGCGGAGGCGCTGGCGGCTCGCGCCGAGGCGCTTCGCAGCCGGGCACGCATGCGTGCTGAGGCCGAGGCGGGCCGCGCCGCCGTCCGGCTCGCCTTTCCGCTGGTGTTCTGCTTCCTTCCCGCCTTTGTGTTCACGGTTGTCAAGCTCTCCCTATAATCTCATCCGAGATGGAAGGGGAGGGCATGGCAGACAACAGCGGAGATCCCTGGGCGGTCTACGCGCGTATCAGCTACGTCCGGCGCAAGACGGCCGAGGGCAAGACCACCGTCGACACCCTGGGAGTCGAGCGCCAGGAACCACCCTGCCGCGACCTGGTCGAGCGCAAGGGCGGCCACGTCGCTAGGGTCTTCGTCGACAACGACCGCTCCGCCTTCAAGGGCGAGCGGCCCGACTTCGAAACCATGCTCACCTGGGCCAGGGACGGGCGCATCAAGGGCATTGCCGCGTGGGACGTCGACCGGCTCTCACGCAACCCTGACCGGGACAACATCAGGATCATCGAGCTGGCGGAGCGCTTCGGCGTGCAGTTGGCCACCGTGACCGGCGAGTACGACCTGGCCACCAGCTCGGGGAAGATGATGTTCCGGATCGCCGGCGCAGTGGCGCGGCGCGAGAGCGAGCACCGATCCGAGCGGATGCTGCTGAAGTGGGACGAGCTGGCGGAGGCGGGCATGCCGAAGGGCGTCGGCAAGCGGCCGTTCGGGTACGCGCGTGACGGGATGACCCTGGACGAGGGCGAGGCCGCGCTGCTGCGCGAGGCGTTCGAGCGCCTGCTCGACCGGGGCGAGCCGATGCACGAGGTCATCGGGGATTGGACGGCGCGCGGCGTCACCGCGGTGATGGGCGGGCGCTTCACCACCACGAGCTTGCGGCGGGCGCTCTGCTCGCCGCGGGCGGCCGGCCTGCGCCAGCACCGCGGCGAGATCGTCGGGCCCGCCAGGTGGCCGGCCATCTTCACCACCACCGAGCGCGAGCGCCTGCTCGCCTACTTCGAGCGGCCGGAGCGCCGCAAGCAGGGACCGCCACGGACCTACGTGTACTCGGGGATGCTGCGCTGCGGGCGTCCCGGGTGCGGCGCGGTGATGGTCGGCGCCTCGGTCGGCTCCGGACGCCCGATGTACGCCTGCAAGGGCGGCGCGCACGACCCGGACCACAAGGGATGCGGCCGGACGTGGATCAGCAAGGGCGCCTTCGAGGAAGTGACGGACGAGGTCACGATTCTCTACATCACCGGACCCAAGTTCGCCGAGGTGCGCGCGCGCCGGCTGGAGGCGGCGGCGGCCGACGACCCGACGCCCGGCCAGCTCGAGCGGGACGAGCGCGAGCTCCGGGAGCTCGCCACCCTGAAGGGCGAGGGTCGCTTCACTATCGCCGAGTGGCTGGCGCTGCGCGACCCGATCGACGCCAGGATCAAGGCGGCGAGGGCCAAGCTGGACGCCAAGCCGGACCTGGCCACCCTGCTCGACATCCCCACGATCGAGGCGGACCTCCGGGCGGCATGGGCACGCTGGACGACCGAGGAGCGGCGGCGCGCGCTCGGCGCCGTCCTGGACCACGTCGTCATCAATCCGAAGGGGCGCGGCCGCCGGTTCGACCCGGACAGGATCGACCCGCACTGGCGGCCCTGACCGGGCCGGCGCCCTGGAGGACGGGCGCCGGGGCGCCATCAGGCGCGGCTCTCGAACTGTTGACGAGGTTGATTCTCTCGGCTCGGGCTGGATGTGACGTTCAACACAACCCGTACGCGCGTATTTCCCGGGTAGTGCTGTACCAATGCATCACTAATTCCACATTGGCTATCCCGCACCCGCAGTTACCACGCCGTTGAGCTATTGCGACCTTAGCCGAATGTCCTCTACACTGCGGCCAACCGCCAGCGGGGTCCGGACCGCAAGCCCCATCCCGGATCGAGAGGGACCGCGAGTACTGGGAGCTCGCACGCAGTGGTAGTCCTCTTCTGGTCGTGAGCTGCTGGGACGGTAGCCCGGGGTGAAGTGAAGTACCCCCGGAGTCGTCGCACCTCCATTCCTCGCGCAATGCTTTTGCGCCGCACCCTTGGAGGTGTGTCATGCCTGCGCTCACGCAATTCGACGTGGATGCGGGTCGGCGGCTCCGCCGGATTCGCCGCGGCAAGGAAATGCAGATCACCGCGCTCGCGCGCCGGACCGGCTTCGACCGGAGCGCGATCCACTACCTCGAGAACGGGACGCTGGCGCTACGGCCAATCGTGGCCGCGCTGCTGCTCAAAGGCATTGGCGAGCGGCCAAGCCCTGCCGAATGGGGACCGCTGGTCTGCAAGCTCGTCGAGCACCTGACCCTCGAGGAGCTGCGAGCGCTCCGTAGCACTCGCCCGCATGAAGCCCGGGGTGTCGCGTGAGCCCGGTCGAGCTGCGCCAGGTGGCCACCGGGATCATCGAGCGATCAACCGCCGAACAGGGCATCGCCAGGCACTGGGAGAACGAAGCCGGCCTTGCGCTGATCGACAGCATGGTCGCAGCGACGCTCGGCGGGCCCGGAAATGAGAGTAGCGGCCCTCGATCAGCCGCCCGTACCGCACTGGTCGTCGATCCGTCCGTCTGCACTCCGGCGGCCGTAGCCCAGCATGGTGGGCGTGACGACAGTCCGCCGTCTGGTGGTGAGCAGCCTCGCCGCTCTCAGGACGTGACCCGTACCAGCGCCGCTGATGGTACGCGAGCAGTGGGACTCCTGGCGAGCGCGGGATCGAAGGCGGTGAGCAGCCATGCGCCGGCCTGACGAGCGAAGCGGCCCCGCCATCGGCAAGGGCCGCCCCGAGGTCGCCGCCGCCAGACGGGACTTCTGCATCGTACCCGACGCGGCGACCGTGGTCTCCCTCGAGGCCGGGCGCGCCCGCCGCCGTAGCGGCACTGCTGGCCAGCGACAGCCCTGCTCGGATGTCTGCACCTGCTGGGGCGCGCCGCTTGGGGGTGCCTTGTGACCGCCGTGACCATGACTGCGGCGGAGCGCAACCAGGCCGCCAGGACCAGGCTCCCCGAGCTCGCCGACCTTGTGGACACCTGGACGCGCGGCAAGCTCGCCGACGTCGACACAATCGTCACCAAGGCCGAGGCCAGGGCGCGCGAGATCTCCGACGTGCCGGACCTGCGCCGCGAGGTCGACGCCCTGCGCGTGCTCGTTGGCGAGTTGGTCTTCCGCGTGCGCGTGCTCGAGCTGGCCCAGGAAGAACGCGACGGGGTGACCCGATGAGCGGCGTCAAGTTCGACGACACCATCGGCACCACCGACCAGGAGTGGGACGAGCCGACCCCGCTCAGCATCCGCCCTCCGCTGCCCACCTTCCCCGTCGAGGCACTCCCGGGCTGGCTCGCTGAGGAGGTGGCCGCCGTTGCGGAGTTCACCCAGACCCCGGCCGACCTGCCCGGCATGATCTCGCTGGCGGTGCTGTCGACCGCGGCCGGTGGGCGCGCGGTGGTCGAGGTCCGCGGGTCATGGCGGGAGCCGGTGAACCTGTTCGTTGTGCCCGCCATGCCACCAGGGACACGCAAGTCCCCGGTGTTCTCGCTGCTGACGAGCCCGCTGCTGCGTGCCGAGCAGCAGCTCATCGCCGAGACCAGGCCGCAGATCATCGAGGCGGAGACGCAGCGGAAAGTCAGGTCGAAGGCCGCCGAGCAGGCAACGACCGTCGCCGGCAAGGCCAAGGGCAGGGAGGCCGACGAACTGATGGCGGACGCCATCGCCGCGGCGGCGATGGCCGAGGCGATCACCGTGCCGACCCTGCCGCGCCTGATCGCCGACGACATCACCACCGAGGCCGCCGCGAGCCTGCTCGCCGAGCAGGGCGGGCGCCTTGCGGTGCTGTCGGCCGAGGGCGGCATCTTCTCAACCCTGGCGGGCCGCTACTCGAATGGCGTGCCATCGCTCGACGTGTTCCTCAAGGGCCACGCCGGCGACCTGCTGCGCGTCGACCGCAAGGGCCGCGAGTCCGAGCACGTCGACCAGCCAGCCCTGACCCTCGGGCTGGCGGTGCAACCGGATGTGCTCCGCCAGATCGCCCGCATGCCGGGGTTCCGTGGGCGGGGACTGCTCGCGCGGATCCTCTACGCGCTACCCGACAACAACGTGGGTCGCCGCAAGGTGGGCACCTCGCCCGTCCCCTACGAGCTCCAGGAGACCTACGACGCCAACGTGAAGACGATGGTGGCGAGCCTGGCCGAGTGGACCGACCCCGCGGTGCTCCTGCTGAAGGCGGATGCGGCGAAGCTGCTGCTGGACTTCGAGGCCGACCTCGAGCCCCGGCTCGGTGAAGACGGCGACCTCGGCCACGTGGCGGACTGGGCTTCCAAGCTGGTCGGCGCCGCCGTCCGCGTTGCCGGTCTGCTGCACCTGGCCGGGGATCTGCGCCAGGGCTGGGGACAGGCGATTTCTGCGAATACCGCGATTTGCGCGATAGCGCTTGCCGAGTACTTCACGGCCCATGCGTTGGCGGTGTTCGACTGGATGGGCCTGGACCCGGCGTTGGATGACGCGCGTGCGGTGCTCGACTGGCTCTGCAAGGCCAGGCCGGCGACGTTCACGCGCCGCGGCGCCTTCACTGCTCTGTCCCGCTCTCGGTTCCGAAAGGTCGGCGATCTCGACCCGGCGCTGGATCTGCTCGAGCAGCACGGCTACATCCGGCCGCTGCCGGAGGAGCCGCGCACCGGGCCGGGACGCCGGCCCTCACCCACCTATCTCGTCCACCCATCGCTAGCCGCAGAAACCGCGTAATCCGCAGAAACCCATTGTGCGGATACTGCGGTTTCTGCGGCTAGGAAAGGAACACCGATGAACGAGGCCGCCACCCGCAAGGCCAACGAGATCACCTGTGCCGGGCCCGACTGCGGCGCCAGCCTGGAGGGCGGCCCCGCCAGCCGCCGCTTCTGCTCTACCAAGTGCAGGAAGGCCGCGCACCGTGACCGCGAGCGCGCCACCCGGCCCGCCGCGGCGGGCGCGGCGCGGACCAAGCGCCAGCCACCGGAGCACCGGGAGACGGCCGCCGCCGAGTACGCGCGTGACCTCGAGCGGGAGACCGCGGCGTCGCTCCGCCGCGACCCGGACCGCTGGGCATGGCGGCGGACGACGGAGACTCGGGACAACCGGCGACGGAAGGCAGCACCGTGAGACGGCGTCTGCGGCACGCTGCACGGCGATGGCGGCGATGGCTGGCCAGGTTGCCGCTGCTCGACCTCGGAGCGGTTCTGTGACGAGCCGGCGGGCGCAGAAGCGTCGGGCGCTGGAGCGCGCTCTCGACGCCCTGGAAGCCGACCCGGCGAGCCGCGCCTACGATGCCAGGAGGGTGCAGTCCGTGGCAGCAGCGACCGAGGGAGGGTCACCCGTTGACCACACGTCGCGCCGCCAAGCCCCAGACCTCGGCCGGCAAGGCCAAGAAGGCGCCGGTCCACGGGCCCGGCGGCGGTCGCGACCGGCGCACCGCCAAGGAGTACGCGCGTGCACTGCACGAGGAGACCCTTCGGTCGCTGAAGCGCGACCCGAGCCGCTGGAAGTGGCAGCGGTCGAACGAGCTCCCGTCGCGTCGCAGCACCGAGCCCGAGTCTCCGCCGTGACGAGCCGGGGGAGTCGGGGCGTGGCGGCCGGGAGGGATCGCGCTCGTCGACCGCGACCGCGAGGGCAAGGATCAGGGCCAGCCGTAACGGCCGTGGTCCGGCTGCGCAGTAGCACGCTACTGGCTGGAACGGTGATCGTGGTCCTGCCGCTCGGACTCGGCGAGCGCCTCCTCGATGAGCGAGTGGATCGCTCGCAGCGCCCGCCACGCCTCCTCGGGCGGCGCCCGCTCAGCTATTACCCTGATCGTCCGTAAAGTCCGGTTCTGATAGGTGTTCTTGGCCTCCAGCTCGGCGAGGCGCTCCTGGTCGGTCCGCCGCATGACTCCCCCTGTGATCTGCCCGGTTACAAACCACACTGGCAAGGCGCGAGCCCGGATCAACGGCGGATCGCATTGGGCTCTCCGCCCCTTCACGGACTGCCCACGCAATGCTCATGCAACCTGGAGCCAAGGCACACGATTCCAGCTCAGCACCGCAGCGCGGGTCAGCGCCGCTCCGCGCTGGAGGAGCGCGACCGCAAGCGGCAGCGGCAGCAGACCACCTGGAGCGGCCAGCCGGACAGCAGCGAGCCCGCCACGATGATCGTGGCGGGCTCGTGTGGTGGAGTACGGCATGGGAGCCCCGGCGCAGGCGGACAGGACGGCGCGGCCGCTTGTGTGTCGCATCTCTGCGCTAGGCTCCGCCTGCCATGCCGGAAGCCCGAGATGCCATCTATCAGCTCGCATACGATGAGGCGAAGCAGGCTGTCGCGCAGCAGGTCGGCGCGCTCGACAACCTCCGCGGGAGAGCGGGAACGCTGCTTGCCGTGGCGTCGCTCTCCACGTCGTTCCTCGGGGGCATCGTGCTGCAAGACAAGGCCCCCGAAGGATGGTTGAGCTGGGCGGCGATCGGAGCGTTCCTCGGCGCCGTCGCGATCACCCTGGTGCTGCTTATGCCACGCCGCCGCTGGGTGTTCGGCAACAGCGCCAAGGTCATCATCGAGGGGTACGCGGAAGGGGAGCATCCTCGAGACCTGGCCGCGACGCACCGGCATCTGGCCCTCTACCTCGAAGGGAACGAGGACAAGAACGCGAAGCGGCTTGATTGCCTGTACTGGCTATTCACCGTGGCGAGCATCTTGCTCGGCGGAGAGATCCTTCTGTGGCTGGTCGCCCTCATCAGGAGGTAACAATGGCGAACGAGCAGGTCAATGACGGTCGGGCGGGCGAGCAGGCCGAGCCGCCGCCTCCACCGCCTCCACCGCCGCCACCGCCCCCGGATCCTGGGAAGCCGTCGCGGAGAGGCGGGTTTCCACCACCCGAGGAGTCGAGAATCCGCTGATCAGTAGGTGCTGGATGGCGCCTGCCAGCGGACGGACGGCAACGAGCCCGCCTCGATCGTCGAGGCGGGCTCGTTTGGTGAAGGAGGCTACTGGGGAGCGGGAGCGAGCCTCCTAGTCCTGACAGACGACATGAGAAGCGGGCGGGACGCCACCAGGGCATGGTGCGTAGGTCGTGCAGCCACGGTGCGCGCAGTCTGTCGTTCCATACAGCGAGTCGTGGAACGTCCCGTCGCCGTTTGGGTACAGCACCGGAGAGCCGTCCGGGTTGGTGACCAGGGGTGCAGGCTCGGTGGTCGGTGGCTCGATGGCGGGCATCGTCGCCGGCGTCGGATCGCCGGACCCGGACGTGTGGTTCAGGCCGACGCCCAGGCACTCGAGTGCCGATGGCTTGGCGCCGAGACCCTGGACCGCCAGCACCCACGCCTGGCCGGATTCCGCTCCGCATGACTCCCACGCGCCCACCGACCCGACCAGCCGCACCGTGCCGACCACCAGGACGACTGCTACAGCGAGCCGAATCCAGACCGGTTGGGTAGCAAGCCGTCGCGGATGCGGCTCATGGTCGGGTGCCCGCCGGATCGGCGAGCCGGTCGAGGCAAGGCCGCGCGGGTCCTCGTCATCGTCGCCGCCTTCGCGGGTCCACCAGTACGGACGCAAGAGGCTCATGGCTGGTCGTCGCAAGCGGCGAAATCGCCGTCACCGTCATGCGGATCGCCCTTGGCGGCTGGGTAGACGTGCAGCACCGAGCAGCGGACTCCGGGGAACGGGTCGACCGCGAAGTCAGCCGGCAGGCTTGCGGCCTCCGAGCCGGCACGGCAGGCATCCTCTACCGCCTGCAACAGTGCACGGTCGGCCCGCAGCTTGTGTCCGCTGGCTGTGGCGGCTTCGATGGTGGCCTGGTTCTGCGGCAGCCCCTCCAGGCCAAGCAGGGAGCTGGACTCCTCGTTGTAGAGCGCCTGCCAGCCATCGAGGGCAACGCCGCAGCTCGACGGGGTCACCTCGCGCACTTCAGGCGCCGCCTGCACGGTCGTTTGGCTCGGCGCCGGCGCCGCACTCGCTTTGATGAGCGGCCGGTCGTGCTGGGCCTGCGCCCAGACGCCGACGAGCAGAGCACTGGTCAAGCCGGCGAGCACGGTCAGTGCGACCGCGATCCTACGCATCAGCAACTCACTCAGCCTTTCTCACCGGTGCCGCGGGGCTTGGACTCGCCGTCCCACCGGGAGCGCCGCCGCGTGCGCCAGATCGCGTAAGGAAGCAGGAGCAGCATCACCAGCCCCTTCAGCATTGCGACGATGAGGACCGCAGCAATGCCGAACAGGAACACCGAGATCCAGCCATCGACGTAGTCACCCATCGGGAGCCCTACCGGTCGGGCCAGGTCGAGCCGGATCCAGGCCACGTCGCCTCCGGCTGGGTGGGCGCCGAGGCGTCCGGGGACTCATCTGGCATGTCCGGGGTCTGACGGCGCCGGCGCAGCAGCCACCAGGAGCCAAGCGCGACGGCCACGACGACGGCGGCGACTGCGATCAGCAGCACCTGGCGGCTGGAGGATGCGGGGTCGATCGCGCTCGTCGCCTGCCACGACCCGTTCAGGTTGGCGGTCAGGGGCGCCTTGATCCGGATGGTGTGGTCGTCGACCTGGGTGAGCCCGGGGCCGCTGGAGGAGACGATCCGGCCCGGAAAGTGGACAGTCAGGTCGATGTTGCCGAGCTGGGTGTCACCGAGGCCGAATTCGTCGGTGGTCGCGGGCGTGGTCTGGTCGCCCATCGACAGGGAGAAAGCGACCTGCCCGCCGGTGACCGAGGCGGAGAAGCCGCTCGGGTCGTCCAGCGGCTGGTGGCTGACCTTCGCCGTCGCCCGGTACGCCTGGTCGGTCTCGGTGACCTTGAGGTTGCCGTGCGGGAACTGGCTCTGCTCGAACTGCGACCGCAGCGCCTCGACGCTGGTGATGCCCGCCAGCCCGGCGACCTGCTTGGTGATCTCGATGACCATCTCTCCGGATGCGCGTGCTTGCCGGTCCAGCGTCAGCTCGCCGCGCAGCGACATGCAGCCCGAGAGCGCAAGTGCCAGGCCAAGCGCCAGGGCACCGACGGCGAGCAGGCGCAGAGTCGTCTTCATGAATGGGGTCTCCTTGCCCGGCATGCCCGGGCGATTGGTCGATGAGGGAATTGTGAGTGTCTGCGCGGTCCGCACGGATCAGGCGTCCTGCGTAGACCGGCTACGGCTGCTGCGGGCTGATCCCGAACGCCGCCGCGACCTCGGCCGCCTCTTCGTCGGTGAGCTGGCCGGCGACCCGCCGCAGCGTCTCCAGCGGCGGCTGGCCCCAAGGGGAGAGGACGACCAGGGTGCGCCGCTGGCCCTCCAGCAGGCGCATGACACCGGTCTCGGTCCGCCCGGTGCTGTAGACCACCGAGATCCTCACGACTGCCGCCAGTCCCGCTCCAGCCGCTCCAGGCTCTCGATGAGCTGGGCGCCACCATCGTCTCCTACCTGCCCGAGTGCGGCGCGCAAATGAGTCTGGACGCTGCGGCACCGGGTCGTCGTCAGGGCGGGCGCCGCCGGGTCGATTGCCCGGTCGAGCGCGCCCACGACGGCTTCCAGCACGTCCTGGATGGCGGGTCGTGGTGGGGGTTCGTCGAACCGCTGGAGCGGGCTAGGATGCTGCTCGTCCATGGGAGCGTGCCTCCTGTGGGCCGGCCCCGGGCGACTGACCTTCGCGCCGGGGCACTCGCTATATCGGGGCAACCCTCCCACTGTTCGCCATA
>WNGD01000384.1_pt1 | contig 46702 bp, 46 predicted proteins | sample 5400671 | NCBI WGS metagenome assembly WNGD01 (sample SAMN13153369, study PRJNA577476) | soil metagenome | isolation source: 40 cm soil or saprolite under grassland replicate 2 | place: USA:California | collected 2016-06-15 | reverse complement strand
CCGTCTTTGCCCCAGCTTCGTGCTCGCGCAGAACCCCAATGATCTGCTCTTCCGTGAACCTGCCACGCTTCATCGTCCGTCCCTCCAGCAGGGCCGGACTCTAATCCTCCGTGGGGGAAAAACTCAGTGGCAGGTCACTCATTCGAAAAGCAAATAGGGCTGATCAAAGCGAGTATAGAAAGCTTCGGCCAGATAAAACCCGTGGTTATCGACGATAACCACACGATCCTCGCGGGTCATGGCTTCGTTCAAGCTGCGCAGCCGGCAGGCCTAGCCCAAGTTTCAGTAATTCGCTTTAGCCATCTTACCGAAACGCAAAAGCGCGCTACAAGCCGTGCATCGTCTCGCGCACGCGAAGTGCCCGAGGCGATCGATGAGCTCGACCCCCTTCGCGGATCGCTCATTCACGATATCCGGTTCGAACTATTCGAACGTCTGCGCGTCAGGAACCTGCTACCGGTCCGGCCGAAGAACCTGGGCCAGGTAAAGCAGATTCTCGATGTCGTGATCGAGGAGGCGGCGGGCCGCTATTATGACGACCTTGCGCCCGCGATCGACCGTATCTGGCACGATGGCATCGCGGCAATCCGCGCTGATCTGCGCGAATGGCTGCGGCGGGCAAGCGAGGACCAGTCCGGCTACATCCCCTGGCACTTCGAGATGTCGTTCGGGCTCGAGCACCGCAATGAGCGGCGTACGGCCACCCACAATCGGTGCCGGGTGCCGTTGAACTGGACTGCGGCATTCAGCTGCGCGGTTCGATCGATCTCGTTGAACGCCATCCATCCGGCCTTGTGCGAGTGACGGATCACAAGACCGGGAAGACTCAAGGAAAGCGGGCCAACTGGTCGCTGGCGGCACGTCGCTACAACCGGTGCTTTACGCCCTGGCAGCGGAGAACCTATTCGGCGCCACGGCCAAAGTCGAATGCGGCAGGCTGTATTCTGCACCTCGGCTGGCGGCTTTACCGAGCACGTCGTGCCGCTCGATGAGGCGGCGCGGATGGCCGCCGCTACTGTGGCGGATACGATCGGGGGTGCAATTGGCCGGCCGTTCCTTCCCGCGGCGCCGGCTCAGGGGGAATGCGAGTGGTGCGATTATCGAGGAGTGTGTGGCCCTCATGAGGAGCGGCGTACCAGACGCAAGCCGAATGGGAGTATCGAGGAGCTCCTGACGCTCAGGGAGTTGCCATGAACGAAGTGGCGGATTCCGCGGCACGGCACCGAATCCTCACCGACTTCCGTACGACCCTGTTCGTCGAAGCGGCGGCGGGAACCGGCAAGACCACCGTCCTGGTCGGCCGGATCGTGACCCTCATTCGGGAGGGGATCAGCACGCTCGATCTCCTGCATTTGCCTGCAACTTAGAGCCAACTCCACGCGCCATAGTGCGGAGCGTGCCGATGTTTTCTCGTTCCCAGTCTACGACGGCAGCAGGCCGGCTCGGCCCATCGGCGTCGTGGTACGCGCTGGTGATGAATTCCTCGCCTTCCAGGAAGGCGCTGAGCTTATCGGCAGCTTCGCCGATCGAGGCGAGGCGTCACGCGCTCTGCCGCTGCTGGAAGGAAGTGCTGGTGGTGGGCAGCCCTGCGAGGCTCGAAACTACCGTGCTGATAGATGAAGAGTGCCTTCCGCTTCATAGATCCGCGGGCCGGACGGCGCGCTGGGCCAGCGTGATCGTTTTCGCCGGCGCGGCGCGCTGGGCAACCGCGATCACGCAGTCGCGGGTCGGGCGCCACTGGGCGAATTGCCAATGGCGCGGCGAGTCGATGCCGTCATGCCGGAACCGGATGCCGATCGGATTCAGGCGAAAGGCGAAGGAATCGAGCGGGCAGGCCAGACCGAGCCCTACGGCCTTGATGTAGGCTTCCTTGAGAGTCCAGATTCGCACGAACGTCTCATCCCGCCGGGCGATTTCCGACCGCCGCAGCAGGGCTAGCTCCGCCGGAGCGAAGAAACGCGAGGCGATATCGAGGCCATCCCGCACGCGCCGACAACGTTCGACGTCAAGACCCAAATCATGGTCGAGGCCGATCGCGCAGGCCACGAATCCGCGCGCGTGCGAAACATTGAACCGCAATCGCGGCCGGTCCATGGCGGCGTCGATTTCCGGTTTTCCGTACGGACCGAGGCGGAAACGCCACGCGGCAGCAGGCAGCCCGCCGACCCTTGCCAATAGCGCCCGCTTCAATGCGTGCGCGGCAATCGACGTCTCCCGGTCGGCCGCGAAGCGAAGGCAATCGGCGCGGGCCTGCTCGTACCTGTCGAGGCTGGCACGCCAGCGTGCCAGCGTCGCGGCGGAAGGTGATGCGACCGTCATCCACCACACGACAACCAGGCCGGGATGAAAATCGGGTGTCATTGCAGCGCAGCCGCCACGCGCAAGCCGTCACGCTGCCGCCCTACGCGAACTGCCGAAACCGACGGTGTGCAACTAGGTGCCGCCACGGAATGTCGCAACGGGGACTCGGCAATGATGATCACTCATCTTTAGCCGAGACGGCGACGCGAGTTGTGCCGTTCGGCTCGCCGCGGATCACTGCACCGGGCTCTTGATGACGTAGAGCTTGTGCAGCGGATTGCGGACGGGCAGCGCCCGCACGAAACGCAATCCTGCCTTGCGACACAGCATTCGCATCGCCTTGTCGGAAAAAGTCATGTTTCCCCGTGCGGAACCGAAGGCCGCCAGCGCGATCGGCAGGTTGTAGAACAGCTTGGTGGCATGGTGGATGACGCCGATCGGCCCGGCCTCATCGGCGAGATCATCGCTGCTGCCGAGCTCGAGCACGAGCAGCGTCCCGTCCTTCTGCAGGCCGCGCGCCGCCGCGCGCAAGCCTTCGACGGGATCGGCCATGTCATGCAGCGAATCGAATGCCGTGACCAAGTCGAACGTTGGAGGAATGCCCGCCATGACGTCGTGGACTTCGAAATGCACGCGGTCTGCAACGCCAGCCGCCTGCGCGTGGCGCGTTGCCCGCTCGACGGCAATAGGGAAGGCGTCGTAGCCGGTGAATCGCGAGGCCGGGAATGACTTCGCCAGACGGATCAGCGCGCGACCGCTTCCGCAACCGACATCCGCGGCGCTTCCGCCCGTGTGCAACCGGTCGTTCACGTCGGGAAGCGCCGGCAGCCAGTGCTCCACCAACTCGCCCTCGAGCCAAGTCGCGCTCAGCCTTTCCATTCCCTCCCAGAGGTCCTCGGAATACGAGTTCTGCGGCACCCCGCACCCCTCGCGAAAGGCATCCAATAGCGCCGGCAGCCGTTCGGCGAAGCCGCCGATCTGCTCGAGGCCGCCGGCGATGCACATCGGCCCGCCATCGTTGGCCAGCACTACCGCGTGCTCCGGAGGCAGCGCGTAGGTGTCGTCGCGCGGCTCGTATTCGATGTACCCGGCGCACGCCATGACGCGCAGCCACTCCGTGGTCATTTCCGGGCACAAGCCGTGCCGACGCGCGAGCTCCGCCGCCGTCACGGGGCCGGTCTCGACTAGGGCCCTGAACAGCCCGAGCCGGTCGCCGAGGTAAGCGGCGAGCGCGCCAAGCGCTGCGCTCATATCCGCGAACGATCGCCGCTGGAACCCAAGCAGCTTGTCGAGCTGCAGCGGCGGCTCGGGAGCTTCGTACCGCACTTCCAATTGCGATCTGATCACTGGATGACCTCGCAACCGCAGACCGTTCAAGCTTCGCCGAGGCTATAACAATGCGCTTCTTCCCGATTGCGGAAGTGCGCCGGGAGGCTCTTATGGTCCGCATAGCCGCGGCGGGATGCCCCTGACCCAAGCCTCAGCGAGATCTTGTGCGTCCGGCGAGGCGCTCCGCCCGTCGCAACGCCGCAACCCACAGCGCGGCGAAGCGCCGGCGTTGCGCCATCTGCTGGTTTTCGTCGCCGCTGATCGCCTCCCAACCACGATGCGAGACCGTCAGCAGCGCCGCGGCTCCCCGCCGCTGGACCGCGATCGTGCAATGGGTGGGGCCGAGCCACTCGGGGCAGCTGAGGGCAATTCGCACGGTCAGCAAATCGTCACTCGCCGGGCGATCGATGCGGAACCGCGTCGGCCGCGCGCCGTCCAGCATGGCGACGGTGCTGCCGGACGCGATGGCTCCGCCCCACCAGGGCAGCCAATTGCGGCGATTTGCGGCCCGGAACAGGATTTGGAACGCCTGCGGCGCCTCCAAATCCATCTCGATAGATCCGTCGAAATCACGGCGCCACTCGTATCGGGTACTCTGCCCAGTCGCGAAGTAGCCCCGCAGCCGTTCCAAGAAGTCGGTCCAACCTTCGGTGAGCTCGTTCACCGCTTCCGCAGATCGCGCAGGTTCGCTGTCGGTGACGCAAACGCGGCAACCGTCGCGGTCCGGTTCGATCTTCCACACGATCATGTCGCTCGGCCCGGTTCCCAGAAACCGCCAGCGATAGAACAGGCGGAAAGGAGGATCGAGCGCCACGTCGAAAATTTCGAAGGAATCTCCATCGCCGAAGTCGAGACGATGCGCCCCGCCGGGCTGCAGACTCTCCGAAAGATCCCCGAACCACCGGCCGACGAGCTCGCGTTGCGTCAGCGCCGCCCAGGCCTCCTCGACCGTTGCGCGTATCACCGCGTATACGCGAACGGTGCCCGGGGTGTCGGCCGTTCGCACCGGCTGCGACGCGATCGCGGATAATCCGGAAGTTTCTTGCACTGTGGGCCCCTTGCGTGCGGTTGATGGTTTCGTCACCAGTTGTGCGGAGTCATCGGTCGAATGTTGAACTGGAACACCTGTTGCGCACGGCGCGCGCTTTCCGCCCAGTAACCGGTGAGAATGCGGCGCTCCGATTTTTGCAAGTCACCGGGCAAGGCTTCCCAGTTGTAGTGAAAAGCCTGCAGCAGACATTTGCCCCAGCCCGCCGGCTCGAGCCATAGGCGGCCGCCGATTTCACAATTCCACGACGGCCGCCGCAGCCGATAGTCCACGTGCGGAAGAAAGGACGGCGGTGTTTCCCCCGGCCTACGACCGCATCGACGATCATCTCCAGTGTGCCGCTGGCGTCGCCCATCATGATTGGAAGGGTCGTCCCCGCGAGCACTTGGCCGGCCCTGGCGATCAGCCAGTATTTGAGCGAAGTGGGTCCGAACAGCTGATCCCAGGCCGGATAGACCGGCACCGGCAGCTCGATTTGGACATAGGGACCCATGCGTCGCCACGGCCAGCGCCAGCTCAGGCCGGTGCGCAAGTGCGCGGCAAGCTGTTCCAGGATGCCCGGCCACCCGCCTCCGTTCCAGGTCTGCCAGTCCCAGGGCGGATTGGTGGCCTCTTCCACCACGCTGACGCGCGTCTCCGGCCCACAATCCTGCAGCAGCCAGGTCACGCACGTCACCTGGCCGATGCCGAGCCACCGCGCGTAGTATCGCAGCCTGCCTGGCGGATCGACTTCGACCGGCCGCACGAGAAAGTACTCGCCGTCCTCGAAATCGAGGACCATGTCGCGGTCGGTGTGCAAGAGCAAACCGACGCTGACCGCGAACCATTCGGCCAGCCGGGCGGGTTCGGTGAGCGCGCGCCAAATCGTTTCCCGCCGGTACGGCATGGACGCGACGGTCTCGAGCCGCTCCCAGCGGTCGCGCGCCACCGTCATAGCGCCCGTCCGGTGCAGGCTGGGCAGCGCGCGATTGCCCTCTCGGGCGTCGAAATATTCCAGCCCTTTGCGATCGAACGGGCGGGCGAAAGCCCACAGCTCGCCCGGCGGTTGACCTGCGGCCTGCATCGCCTCGCCTGGATCGCTGTGGCTCATGGCCCACCCGGGATTGCGCGCTCTGCTTGCCCGCCGCTACACTTCGCACCTCACTCGAAACCGCACCGGACGCTCACGATAGTGCCGCGCTATTGCCGGCATGCCGTAGGGCCTCGAGCTCTTGCTCGGCGAGATATGTGCCCATGACGAAGCTCAGCCCCGTCAGATATACGGCGACGGGGCCTTGCGGGTCGTCGAGGTCATAGAGCGGAAGATTGCGATAGATGCGGCCGACCCCCGGATTGCCCGCCGGCGGAATCGCCTTCACGTTGTCGATCGTGAGCTCGATCGGCTCCTTGTTGAAGAAAGTCTTGCCGAGCCGCGGAACGTGAAAAAGCGCGCCGACCGCCATGCGGCACGCTTTCTCGGGCTGCTGCTTGTCCAAGTCTTCGAACGGAGTGCGCAGCTGACCGGTCGATAGGTATTCGTGATTGAGAGTCACGATGATTTCGCCGACGGCATCGGTCCTGCCCACCATCCGCATCTCGATGAGGTTGGTGTACACTTCGGCATTGACCCAGTCCGAGCAACTCGGCTGAGACCGGGCGACGCGGACGTACCCGGTGAAGTCCACCGTGATCTCGCCCTTGCCCGGAATATAGAAGCTGTCGCGGGAAGAGATGCCGAGGTTGTCGATTCCCGTGGGCGGCGGCGTGAACGGCTGCACCTGCCGGGGGCCGTACAGGTCGGCCAGCATCGGATAATCAATCGGCACGCCGGAGCTGACTTTGCCTTCGGAAGTGACGAGCGTGGCCATGTGTCAAATCCTCCTCGCTGGGTGTCAGATCAAGTTGCTGCGCTTGGCACAGCACGTCACGCCCGGCCGATCGGCGATGCCGTCCATATCCATGTCGAGCTCTCCGTCGACCGTGGAATACACGTTGCGGGAATTGAGGTCGATCTTGCCGTCGCCATCCCAATCGTTGAGCTTGCCCTTGAAGGTACCGGCGATGAACACGTTCGACATCGGCCCCGCCACGGGGTGATGCAGCGTCGAGAGGATGGCGTTGCCCGGCTGCAGGATCTCGTTCAGTTGCTTGCCGATGCAGCGCTCGAGATCGAAATAGCCCCAGCCCTGGAAACGGCCGCGGACGTATCGAATGGCGTCCTGTCCGCGCACTTTGAACCGCGGCTCGAGGTACCAGCAGCCGGAACGCATGAAGCTGATAGTGACGTCCTCGATTCCCTTGGAGCCGTCATCGGCCCGGCCGGAGAGGAAGTAGGGCCGCTCGACCGCCGATTCGAAATAGAAGTTGCCGCGATCGGCTCGCGTGCGCTCGGTGAAGCCGCGGAACAGGTAATTGTCGACGTGCGGCGAGCCGTCCTTGTGCAACCCGTCGATCTGTTTGGCGATCACCAATTGCTTTTCCCGAGTCCCGACGTTGGGGCAGGCATGCGCTTGCCCGTACACTCGGGCGAGACCCTGAGGCGCCAGCGACAGCTTGCCCCATTGCCGGTTCTGCGGATCCAGGCGGATGTAGAGATCACAGTGGATGAGCAAATAGATCGTCTCGTCGAAAGTGCGCCCGGATGTATAGACGGACTCGCGCCTGTCGAACGCCGGATCGCCCGTGGTGAGTTCGCCGGCGAATAACTGCGACCATTCGGCGATCTCCGGATCGGCGTCGTCGGCGAATTGGTTCAATGCCTGCAGGCCGGTGAGCCCGCCCAGCTTCTCGATCGCCCACAGCGCGTCCCACCGGACTTCGCGGTTATCATCGTTGCGGACCACCTCGGTCAGCAGAAAATCATCGAACTGACTGGCACCGAGCGGGCTTTAATTCGGCTGCTGAGAACGAGTGACGTGCCACCCGATGTAGTTGCGGAGGCAATTCGCGGAGTGATGGAAAGAAGAATGGGGCGGTAGAGAGTTATATAAGCGCTCAGTGGCCGGAACGGGCGTTTAGACGACCAGTAGGGCTACATTTCCTCGTCCCAATCCACGATCACCTGGGACGTTAATCCGAGAGAAGGCTTTGAGGACACGTTTTGGCGACTTCATGGCGATGGGACGGCCGATGGCTCGACACGCAAATACATGAGTATCCGTCGGTTTGCCGTCGTACGCAGGTTCGATCAGTTTCAATGGCATTTGCCCACCGCAGGCGAGGCAAATGAGTTTTGTGGTAATCACGTTCGGGTGTGGTTTCGTAAGCATGCGAATCCCCCTTCGCTGAGGTCCACTGGCGTGAGCGCAACGTTATAGAACCATTGTACACGCCCCCGCCGTCTTCTTGGTCGCGGCTTCCGTAAGGGTGTATTGTCTGTGAGAAATTTCGCCGTTGCACCTGTCAGCTTTTTCAGTATTCGGACGGGATCAGCTCTTCCATTCTCAGTCGTTCCGGAAATTACGACTGACCAGCAAACCAGGATAGGATAGGAGGCCATACGTCGATCTACCTCGAGGGATACCGGACGAGACCACCGGATCGCATGATCGAGGCCGATACATCGGACGACTCCAATCCTCGGGCTGAGATGTCGCAATATGCCGAGTGGTGGGGCCGGATGACGTACGAGAGGGAAGACGCGCGCTCCACGAGCGCCCGTTCTATTGCAGCCCGCCTCGCGCCTCATCTCCCCCCGAGATATCGCACCAGCTTCGCTCGTCGCGTTACTTTAGGGCGGCAGTGACAAAGGTTGGACTACCTATTAGAGGTGAATCCTGGGCCTGAAAACAGACGGCCCCCAGCCGTTGCGAACGGGGGGTTCGGGGACACACAGCTGAGGACCGTGCCTTTCCGTGAGGAAGGGCATCTTCATGGATCACGGGGCCGACCAAATGGGCCAGCCGTCAAAATTAACAGGTCCGGCTGGAGCGCCAACCAGCCGCTCTTAATGCGCGAGGCCTGATGAGCCGACTCAGTCGGCGAACGCTCCAGCAGCGCTGCCGCAATAATGAGGTGGTCGAGAGGATTTTCGGGCTCCTTGCTACAGGTGCGTATCGCCCCCGTGGTCAAACCAATCTCAGTTTAGCCGCGCGATTATGATTCGTTCCTTTTCGAGCGGTATCGTCATGGAGATTCTTTTCTCATTGAGAACCGTCGCTGACGCTAAATGCAGCCTCTAGTGATGCATGTGTAGCTGCAGACTGGGTGACCACCCCTGGTCGCTCCGACGGATTGACCCTTTGCGAAGCAGCTAGCCATGCACCGCGCCAAAGAGCAGGTTATTCCGCGGGCAATCAAAGCTGTGCGGCTCGGCACATCCCGATCGAATTGGTCACGGCTGGCGCGAGTTCGAGAGTCGATGCGGTGCTTTCGGGCGTGACGATATCGGCTCGGCGGGTCTTCGCGAAGAGAGTGCGCAATGGTGGCCGAATTCATCCGTGAACCGACGGACGGATATAGCTGCTGTAGCGGATTTCCGGGTTGAGGAATGTTCACTTGAGGACCCGGATCGTTGAAACGTGGAACAACCTGGGGCACGATGATCGGAGGAGGAACGCTTTGCGCCCACAGATCCCCGTCCGGCATCCAACCGCAGGCTGAAGCGGTTGCCAGAATTGCCAGAAACACGCGGTCGATATCGAATCTTTGCCAAGTTGCGGCTCTCCGGCTCCCGCCCTCGCAACCGACTTCGGGGAGACACAACCGGAGTTGCGGGATGCGGGCTTCAAGCCGAAAGGCCCAATAGTGTACCTTCCGAAGTCCCAGTGTTCAGCTGCCAAATTTGACAGGGCCCAAGCGTATCATCTCCTGCACATTCTGCGCGAACGGGGTCGCTCGCAACGTTTGCGTCGTAGCGGCGTACGGCCAAGGTTTGAGCCGCCGACAATGGGAGCAGTTCGCGTGGCATTTCAGCCGCGGACCCATCGTGGTCGTGAACTTCGGTTGCTGGTCAGACATTGCGGGCAAACGTATTCGCTGTTACCCTGCATCTACTCAATGCGAAGCACTTGGTCCCGGCCGGCATCATGCTGCCCAGGAGAGAGGTTTGTTATCATGAGGCGAAGTGAGAGGGATCCGCGAAAGTGGCTCAGAATGGATTCCAGTCTTGCCGGGCCGGCACTCATACTGGCCCTTTACACGATGTCGGCCGCTCAGGCGCAGGTCAAGATCGACATGACCAAGGTCACCTGTGAGCAGTTTGTCCAGTATAGAATTACCAATGACGAAAGCGTCGCCATCTGGTTATACGGTTATCACAGTGGCAAGCGCGACAATACCATTGTCGACCCCCAAAAGCTAAAGGTCGATGTGAGCAAGGTGAGAAAATATTGCATCATGAATTCCGACGTGACGGTTATCCAAGCTGTGAATTCGGTGCTCGGCGCCGGCAAATAGCGCTTTGACGACACGGTCATATTGTTTGGGGAACTTCACGTCCGCGGTTAATTCGACTTCTCAGTTCGCCGCCCCGCGATCGAGCTTCGCAAAATCGCCTACCAATCGGTCGACGATCTCGGTCGATGGGATGAATTTCGCGATTGCGTCTCTTGGCCCGTTGCGAAATGCCGGATAGAGCATGAGCAGACGGTCTCTCGTTTGCACCGCCTGGGTCCGATCGCCGTCCGAAGCGGCGGCGAGGGTGCGGGCGACGAGCCCGAGCAGATGGCGGTCGCTGAAGCTCAGATTGGCGTGGCGAGACGCGATCTCACGATCGCCCTTCAAATAAGCAACAAGGAACAAATAGAAATCGACGATATTCGCATTTATGACGATATTATCAGCCGTGACCTCCTTGAGTAAGGCCGATCCCTTTTCGATCTGTCCGGCTCCGACAAGTCGTATTCCGTAGCTGCTGACGACAAATGGATCGAAAGGGTTGAGCGACAAAGCCGTCTCACCTTCAGCCAAGGCGGCCGCGATCTGTCCGCGCGCGTAATAGGAGCCCAACAAAGCCGCATGCGCCCAGGCACTCTGGGGTTTCAACGCGACAGCGCGCTGGGCCGCCTTGAGGGCTCGATCAAGCGGCGGTGAGTCTCCGGGGCGGGCTAAATTATTGTAATATTCTCGAATATACACCATTTCGAGTGCAGCAAATCCCGCAGTAAAGGTGGGATCGAGTTCGATCATTCGCTCAAGACATCCCCGAACCCCGAAGTGGGTATCCAGATCGAACGTTTGCCAATATACGAGCGCATCAAGCAGACAGGCATACCGTGGATCGAGGTCAGCTTTCCCATGCTCTCGAGCGTGGATGATGCCGAACGGTTCGGCCAAGGCCATCGTCACCTGCCGTACAATCTGCTCTTCAGTCGGCGCGGCCGTCGGAGCGCGATCGAGACCGAAACTCCGCGACCAGACCACGGCGTCCCCTTCCGACTCATCGGCCAGCCAGAAGCTGAGACTCATGCCCCGCTCGGGTTTCTCCATGGCTCCGCCCAATCGGTACCTACTGCCCGTTAGACGCTCCGCCGTTACTAGCGACGGATTGGAGCTGGCTATCGCGTCTGAGGCGACATTGAGAGCGTCGAATCGGGCTAAGGCATCGCGGAGGTTGCTGCGAAGCGCACCGACCGTGAGCGTCGGCCCTGCCGCCGGCATGCCGACCATGTTGATCGGCTGAACGACGATAACCGGCATCCCGTGCCCGGCTCGCAACCCACCGGTCAGCTGCCGATTGGTACTCGTCGTTCGGTATTGTTTTGCAAAGGTCTCCGTGGGAGCCGGTGGCAAGGTTGCGCGCTCAGTCGACCGGTCCAAGTCCCCGATCGCCAGCAGAACCGCAATTGCGGTCAGGACGATGAGGGCCAGGCACAGCAATCCGCGCCGGAGATTCGGCTTCGTGGCGAAGTATCGGCGCGAGGCATGCAGCGCGCGAGACGCAAGGGATTCGCCCTCGGACAGGTTCGCTGCGGCTGCGGCTGCGGCTTTGTCTGTGCCGCGATAACGAAACGTCGGCACGTAACGGCCACGCGGTACGTCGATTACAATCGAATCCGACGCGCCGGGCCCGGCATAATAATGTTCGAGTGCCCGCCGCAGTCGTCCCGCCTCCACTCGAACGATAGGGTCAATCTGGGGATCGAAGTCTTGCCCTCGTCCGAGCGCCTCGACGGCAATGGTGTAGCCCTTGATGCGTTCCGCTTCACCGCGCAAAGTCGCCTCGATGACAAACCGCAGAAATGCCGCGAGTTGCGGCGACGCTCGGAAACTGTGGCCGCCGGCAATCCGATCGAGTGCAGCGCGAATCTCGGCCTCCGTCGGAATGGCGCCAAATTGGCGTTCGAGGGGGATCGATTCGCCGGCTCCCTCGCCGATGCTTGTATTCAGTCCGAGACGGTCAAGTTCCGGCTGTGCTGTGCGCGAGGCATCGTTGTGATGCTTGCTGTCCGTCACATCGATGCACGACCCGAAATAGCCCAGAAATTTGCCATCATCTGAAAAATACGGTCCGCCGATGTCCAGCACCCACCGATAAACGCCGTCGTATCGGCGCAGGCGATACTCCATATTGAATTCCCGACGGCAATCGAAGGCGGTGGTATAAGTTGACAGGCACGTCGACAGATCATCTGGGTGGACCCCTTCGGCCCACCCATTCCCAAGCTCCTGTTCTATTGTTCGACCTGTAAAATCCAACCAAGCACGGTTGACCCAATTGCACGATTTATTGGGCCCGGAAGTCCAGATCATCACCCGGGGGTTGGCTGCCAACGACTGAAAAGGATCACGACGCGACAACATGTCTGCTTTCGCCCGAGCTGCGCCTCTTCGTCAGGTCCCTTCCCCGCTCGGTCGGGACCGAGAAGTTCCCGGCCTCGTGGGATACCTCCCTCGCCGCGTCCAGTATGCAATATAGCATAGCTTGTGGGTCTACAATGTGACAACCGCGTGGTAGCTCTCTCACGAATATGTTTTTGTATGTTTTTGCTCATTTTTGCCTTGCGCGCAGCGGAATCTTTCAAGGGTTTTCCCTGGGACAGGACCGGGCAAACCCTGAGACAATGCCAAACAAAAGAATGTACCCAATGAAATCAGGCCACGATCGTGAGCGTGCGTCCGACCCCATATTTGGCAGGAAGACCGACGCCATTCACCGCCTGAAGCTTGGCTGGTCGAAGGCCGCCGTCATGGTTACGCTCAACGCGCCTAAAGATCGCGCAAGGATCGCCACCGCTGTTCCGAAGCCGACGGGCCAGTGGACGCAGATGCCAAATCTTTGCTCAGGCCAGCCGCTTGCTCATCAAGATCCCGCAGACCCGTGCACTCTCAGTACGACGACCTGCGCCGAGTATCTCCGATCGTGGAATGCCGTCGGTACATGTGATGAAGATCGCGGCTTATACTTCGCCGGCATTCTCACAGTTGCGCAGAGAGCGGAAGTCGATTGCCAAGCCGGTGGGATCGTCAGTGTAACGGAGATTGCCGCCCGAACGTCTTTGGAGCGAGCATCAGGCAGCTGCCGATCGCCGATTGGTCGCTACTATCGCCGGCCCAGCCACGACCGGCGATTGCCGGCGCGTCGAGCCTCCTCGCGGCAGACGAACGTCGCCGTTCTGCCGCGACCATACCGACGCTGACCCGGAACGTAATAAATTCTGCTTTGAAGGTCGAGCCAGACAACGCTGTCGGTCGGGCAATGTCGTTGCGCCTGCTCCGCGGTCTTGAACAGGGACAGCGGCCATTCAGCCCGCGTATTTTTTGCACTGATCAATATCAGGACCGCCGCCAAGCACCACAGCTTTTGGGGCAATATCCTAAGCATCGGCCTCAGCACTGCTCACAGCGTACTTCGTTCTGCACGGTTTCCTTCGAACGGGAAGTGGGCTCGGAATTCCGGTTGCGCCTCGACATTCGATAAGTAGCCCTAATGACCCTCGAAAAACACGTAATTCTGCCAACTCCGCATTCGGAGCAGGATGCGCCGGAGCAGAGCCACGTGATGCCAGTGCTCCGTGAGAATCGCGACCTGCGCCGAAGCGCCCAATGGGATCCGGTAATTGGAAATGTCGTCCAAGATCTGAATTTCCGCCACCGCCCGGTCGCTGCTCGTCTCGGCGCCGAAATCCTGCAGCACGCCCGTCGCCTGGAACTGACCCGCCGCAATCGCGTCCAACACCTGAACCACCTTGCCTTTAAAAACGCGGCCCGGCACGGCAGCAAAGGCGATCTCGGCATCGTCGCCAGGCTTGACCCTCTGCAGCGAGTTCTGTTGGAACGCCGCTGCGAGCGCCTGATCCCTCGCGCCCTGGTTCACAAATACCATGACGGGCCGCAGCGGGGCTGGAACGACGTACATTCCAGGGCGCAACGCGACCTGGGTCACGAATCCCGCCGTTGGCGCCCGGACAACGGTTTGATCGAGATCGAATTCGGCATCGCGCAACTCGGCTTGCAGGCGCGCGACCGTGGTGTTGACGCCGCCGATCTCCGACGAATATGCCAGCCGGGCGCGATCCTCCGCGGCTCTGGCACCAGCCAGACTCTGCCTCGCCGTTTCGAGGTTTCGCGCGTAAGTGTCGAGGTTCGCCTGCGCGATCACCTTCTTCTCGAAAAGCTCGGACTGACGGTCGTAATTCTGTTGCGCCAGCTGAAATTGCGCCCCGCTCCGTTCAGCTTCCGCCGTCGCCTGGTCGAGAGACGCCTTGAGCTGCTTCACGCTCTGCTCGGCTTCCGCAAGCAGCGCCTTCTTCTGATCGACGACGTACTGGTAGGGCCTCGAATCGAGGCGGAACAACACGTCTCCTTCCTTCAGCGTGACATTGGTCGCAGCCGGCACTTCGATGACCCGACCCTTGACACCAGGCAGAACCGGCGTGACCGAAAAATAGATCCGCGCATTAGTCGTGAACGGATGATTGTAATTCATGATCAACAGAAGCAGCGCAATACCGAGGATTCCGCCGAGCGCCGCAGTCGCCAGTGACCATTGATTCACGGGGATCCTGAAAAGCTTGAAAATCACGAAACAGAACGCGACGTAAATCAGAATGAGCAGGAGTTCCATCGGCGGCCTCCGACCTCAGTCGTTCCCTATGGAAGTCTTAATGTCTTCCAGACTGCGTATCTTGCCCGCGGGGGTCACTCGCGCTTCCAAAGCCGCGATGCGCTGACGCAGGTCCGCGAGCTCCTCAGCGGGCGGGCGCTCGTGATGTCCGTCCGCCGCTTTGGAGAAACCCCAACCCCGCTCGGGTCGGTACGCCATCGCCCAAATCCACAGGAACGGCCACAGGACGTGCAGTGTGAACAGGCTCACCCAGCCGGCCGCGTGAATTGCGTCCTGGTGAGGGTGGTCGCGCGACTTGGCAATGATGTGAGGGATATCGTGGATCGCGATGATGCCGTAAAAAAGCACCACAACGACGAACACCAGAATGCCGAGCGCAAAGTAGTTCAAAAGCGGATCGTCTATCATCTACGTGGTCCTAGCTTCCCGCGCTTGTCCGATGCTGCGGTTCTGGATAGACGGCTTGCCTATAGTTGGCAACGCACATATTCCATATCCATGTCGGGCATGCCCGAAAACTTGCGCCACATTCTATTTTCACCGGCGATCTCGAAGCTGAATTGAGCCTCCGAGTGCATTATATCCGTCAAACACGTGGCGGATACCCGCAAAACGGCGCCATCCTGCTTCGTCGAATTGATCCGGCATCTTGCCATCTTTCCCACAATTTGATTGCCGTCCACAGCAAACCCGCCGCCGTAAATGTCGGAGTCGGCGGTGAGTGAAACCTTGTTTTCGTCTTTGAGAAAAACCTTCGGGCACGCCGCTTCTGCCGTTGCCCACGCGCCCGTAAGATCGAACGCCCAGGCGGAAGAGCAGACAAGGATACACAGACAGAGCGCCATTGCCAGGTTCAAAGCTAGCTTGGATCCGATCATGGACCCCTCCCATCCCGTCGTGATCCATATCCCGAGTGACCCGATCGACGAGAGACACCGCACGCCGGCGCCCCTCATCGTCTCCGTATCCGCCACGAGCTCGTCGGCGAGCCGGCTCGGATGAGGAATTGGCGGTCTCGCGGGCACCATCGATACCTCCGGGATCGGCAGAGCGCACTAATCGATGATATGGTATCCGCCGTCCACGTAGAGCGTTTCTCCGGTGATGAGCCGCGCGGCGTCATGGGCCAGGAACGCGGTGGCAAGGCCGACGTCGTCGATGCTCACCAAACTGCGGGCGGGAGCCTTGCCCTTCGCCTTCTCCAAAAGCTCGTCGAATTCCGGAATCCCCGAAGCGGCGCGAGTAGCGAGTGGTCCCGGCGAGATGGCGTGGACGCGGATGCCCTTCGGGCCGAGCTCGGCCGCCATGTAGCGCACGGCGCATTCCAGCGCGGCTTTTGCCACGCCCATGATGTTGTAGTTCTTCACGACCATCTGACTGCCGTAGTAGGTCATCGTGAAGAACGTGCCACCCTCGGTCATCAAGGGCTCCGCCAGGTGCACCATCCGAATGAAGGACCAGCAGGATATATCCATGGTGGCCAGGAAACCGTCGCGCTGGACGTCCACCACCCGCCCGTGGAGCGCTTCCTTCGGAGAAAACGCGATCGAGTGCACCACGAAATCGAGCTTGCCCCATTGCTTGGCGATCCGATCGAACACTGCCTCCATCTCGCCGTTGGCACGCGCATCGAGCGGCATTACGATCGCTGCTTCGAGCTCGCGAGCGAGCGGATCGACGTACTTCTTTGCCTTCTCGTTGAGGTACGTCACCGCGAGCTCAGCGCCGAGGCCGCGAAAGGCCTTTGCACAACCCCAGGCGATCGACTGCTCGTTGGCAATGCCGACGATGAGCCCCTTTTTGCCTTCAAGCAACTTCGCTTTGAAATCGGGAATCATTAGACACCCTTTTTGCTCTCGCTTTTTCGCCGTAATCGGCCGGTACCGGGCCTATGCGATCGATCGACAGTCGCGAGATATATGCCTGTCCGCAAAATTCATTGAACCATCTCCGGGACGTGATCCGGGATGACGAGGTCGGCTTCGGTGGCTGCGACCACCTGCGCAACGGGAACTCCCGGCGCAGTCTCGAGCAGCGTTGCGCGACCATCCCGGAATGAGATCACTGCCAGTTCCGTCACCACCCAGTCGACCGGGCGGGTCGAGGTGACGGGCAAAGTGCATTTCTTGACGATCTTTGCCGACCCCTTGGCGGTGTGCTGCATGGCCACGATCACGCGCTTGGCGCCTGAAACCAAATCCATGGCTCCGCCCATGCCCGGCACCATCTTGTTGGGAATCACCCAGTTGGCCAGCTGGCCGGCCTGATCGACCTGCAGGCCGCCGAGGACGGTGAGATCCAGATGACCGCCGCGAATGAGGCCAAACGACATCGCGCTGTCGAATGTGCTGGCGCCGGGGAGTGCCGTAACCGGCTGGCCGGCCGCATCGGTGAGCATCGGATGCGCCATGCCATCTTCGGGAACTGACCCCGTGCCGATCAGTCCGTTCTCGGATTGGAAGAACACTTGCATGCCGGACGGAACATGGTTGGCAACCAGCGTCGGAATTCCGATGCCGAGATTCACGAGCATGCCAGGAAAGAGCTCTCGGGCAATCCGACGCGCGATGATCGTCTGGGGGTTCATGGGCACACCTCACGCATTGGCGACGACGTAGTCAACGACCGGCGCCGGCGTGACTACATGATCTGGCGAGATGACGCCTACGGGAACGATGTTGTCGGCACTGGCGATGACGGTGTCGGCGGCCATCGCGATGATCGGATTGAAATTGCGAGCGGTCAGTGCGTAGCTGAGATTGCCCAAATAATCGGCGATGAATGCCTGCACCAGGGCGAAATCGGCGCGCAAAGCGATCTCGAGCAGATAAGTCTTGCCTTTTACTTCGATACGCTGCTTGCCGGTCTCGACCGGAGTGCCAATGCCGGTCTGCGTCAGGATGCCGCCCAACCCGTGCCCGCCGGCGCGGATTCGTTCCACGAGAGTGCCCTGTGGAACGAGTTCGACCTCCAATTCGCCCGTCATCATCTGTCGTTGGGTCTCGGGATTTAGACCGATATGGCTCACTATGATCTTGCGCGCGAGTTTGGCCTGGACGAGCTTGCCGATTCCCTTGCCCGGCATTGCCGTATCATTCGCGATCACGGTGAGGTCACGCTTGTTCTGACGCACCATTTCGTCAATGACACGCTCGGGGGTCCCGACGGACATGAACCCGCCGATCATCAAACATGCCCCATCGGGGATCATGGCTACCGATCGTTCAAGAGCGATGGTTCGCATGTTGGGGCCAGGACTTCCGTTACGGTCAACCAGCGGGCGGTCCGCTGCGGTCCGCTACCAAGAGGCGGCTCCTATTCTCATGCCATTGCCATCCTGGCGGATTGCGGCCGATGGCGGGCTGATATCGTCGCCAGCGTATGTCGGGCAATCATCAGCTCTTCATCGGTGGGTATGACGTAGAGAGCAACACGGCCACGCTGGGATATCAGCGGCCCTTGCGCGAGGTTGGCGTCCGGGTCGAGGGCGGCGCCGAGCCAGCCGAGCTTGTCCGCGATCAGGGCTCTAATCGTCGGCGAGTTCTCGCCAATCCCGCCGGTGAATACGAAGGCATCGAGTCCGCCCAATGCGGCCGCCAGCATCCCGGCGTGTAACCCCACCCGGTAGACGAAATATTCGATGGCAAACGCCGCACGGGGGTCGGCGCTGGTTTGCAGCTCGCGCATGTCATTGCTGAGGCCCGACAGGCCCTTCAGCCCGCAATCGCGATAGAGGAGATCCTGAACCTGCGCGACGTTCATACCCTTTTCGGCAATCAGATAGAGCACCACTCCGGGATCGATCTGTCCGGGCCGCGTTCCCATGGGCAGACCATCCAGCGCCGTGAATCCCATTGTGCTTTCGATGCTGCGTCCCCCCAAGAGCGCGCACATGGAGGCGCCGCTACCGAGATGGGCGACGATCACCCGCTCACCCGCGACACCGAGCGCAATATGCCGAAGTCGCTCCGCGATGAATTCGTAGGAGAGTCCATGAAAGCCATAGCGGCGCACGCCCTCCGTATAGAGTCGCTCGGGAATCGCGAAGTGGTCCGCCACGGCGCTGTGGCCGCGGTGGAACGCAGTATCGAAACAGGCGACCTGCGGCAGATTCGGAAAGCGCCCCAGCAGTGCCCGGATTGGAGCCAGGTTGTTGGGTTGATGGAGCGGCGCCAGAGATACGTATCGTTCCAGCCTCGTCAGCACCTCGCGATCGATCAGAACCGGCCGATCGTATTCGGGCCCGCCGTGCACGACGCGATGTCCTACGGCAACAGGGTCGATGCCCTGCTCCTCCCTCAACCAAGCGCCCGCCGCATGTAGCGCGGCGCTCACGTCGGGGACATCATCGGTCCGAAACGCGCGATCAACCGCGACAGCACCCTCCGCAGTACTCGCGCGCAAACGCGGGTGCGTCCCGATGCCGTCGATCTGGCCCCGAACCAAGCGCGTCAAGTCGCCGTTCCTCACCTCAAATACCTGAAATTTGACGCTGGAGGACCCGGCGTTGACGACGAGAATCGTGCTCATGGCAGTCATGCCGCGGGCAGGGCCGCCGTGCGGCGGCGCGCATTCGCGTAAAGCACCGCGATCGCGCAGGAGGCCATGCGGGCCCGCACGGAATCGGCACGCGACGTCAGGATGATCGGCACGCGTGCGCCGAGCACAATCCCGGCGGCGTCAGCCTTGGCCAGGAACGAGAGATTCTTGGCAAGCATATTGCCGGCCTCGAGATCCGGCACGACCAAAATCTGCGCGCGTCCCGCGACCTCGGAGCGGATGCCCTTGATCTTCGCCGCCTCGGGGTCGATGGCGTTGTCGAACGCGAGCGGCCCATCGAGGAGGCCGCCTGTGATCTGGCCACGATCGGCCATCTTGCAGAGCGCGGCGGCTTCGATTGTAGACGGAATTTTTGTGGTCACGTTCTCGACGGCCGAAAGCAGGGCAACCCGCGGCGTGCCGAAGCCGAGCTCGGTGAAAAAGTCGATCGCGTTTTGGACGATGTCGCGCTTGGCGTCGAGATCGGGAAAGATGTTGATGGCAGCGTCGGTGATGAACAGCACTTCGGAATGGGTTGGGACGTCCATCACGAACACATGGCTGAGACGCCGAGCCGTGCGCAGTCCCTTCGTTCCGGAGGTCACCGCCCGCATAAGCTCATCGGTATGCAGACTGCCCTTCATCAGCAGCTCGCCTTTGGCCGCGTGAATCAAATCGACGCCCTTTGCGGCCGCGGCATCGCTGTGCGGAACATCGACGATGTCGAAGCGGCCGATATCGAGTTTGTGCTCGTGCGCTACCGCGGCAATCTTCTCGGCCGGTCCAACGAGAACGGGAACGACGATCCCGATCTCGGCGGCCTCGATCGCCCCGCGCAGGGAAGTCTCGTCGCAGGGATGTACTACGATGGTCGTAGCAGCCGGGACCTGTTTGGCGCGTGCGATCAAGCGTTCGTACTTCGCGTGGGGCCGATCTGCCACCGAGCTGATTTGAGATATTGCCATCACACAACCCCGACTGCGCTGTTCGACCGAACGAGTGTCGACCTACGATGCTTTGGCCCGCTCGGCTGCCCGGATCGCTCTTGGGACGGCAACGGCCGGCGCGTCAACATCGAAGAGCTGGGCAATCCGCTGCAGCCTTGTCGCAACTTCACCGGTGATCTCGGCTCGCGCACTGAGCACTTTGCGGATCGCAGCGAATGCCTTGCGCCGCGCCTCGACGTCACGCGGAAGCAGACCGGGAATTGCCGCGAGTGTCGCCTCAGTGTCGATGAGCAGCATGAAGTACTGCTCGCGGACCAACGCCTTGAACTCCGATAGGGTCAGGCGGGACATGCCTTCGTGCTCGATCCGAATGCGGCGAACGGCCGCAAAGGCGCGCTCGTCGGGGTCACCGCGGCCCATACCCGCATAAAGCATGCCGCGAACGGCGCACTCCCGCAGACCACCTGTGGTGATTCGTGATCTGAGGTCCGCAATGCGGGACTGCAGAAGCTGGCGATGCAACGGACTCTTTACCGCTTTGCGCAATGGCCGAGTCTCTGCCGGATCGATGCCGAACGCTGCCTGCAGCGCCTGGGAACCATACACCGACAGAAACGCCCACTCCGACAGGCTATCGCGCAGATCTCGCCAGCCATCGAGAGTCGCAACGATCAAGCGCGAAGCGCTCTCCTGCATTGCTAGAAACGGGTTTTCAGCAGCCGCCGGGCTGCGATTCTCTCGCACCCAGCTCGCCAGCATCTCGAGTGACGCAACAAATGGGTTGGATTTGGAGAACAGCTCGTATTGCAATCGAAGCGGATGCAGTTGTCTTGACCACTCCGCTACCTGAGACGTTCCCATGGCACGAACGAGCGGCTGCGCGAAAGTGCGGTAGAGCGCGAGATTGGCCTCCGACACCTTCGCAGCGGTAGCGAAGCGTCGTTCGTCCGCAGCATCATTGCCGCCGAGCGCCCGAATATCATCCAGCGTCCTGGGCTCGCAACGCATCACCCATTCGCCAGTGACGAGCTCTGGGTTTGCCGTGTCTTCCCCCTTGGGTTCAAATATCGCCTCGTAGAGGCCTGGAGGTAGGACGTCGATGAAGTCGATATTGCCGGAAAATTCGCCGTGTTCCTTGCGGGCCACTCCCGCGGACACGAAAATTCCCAAGTGGCCCACGGTTTCATGGATCGTGTAGACGATCGTCTGTCCGTGGGAGCGGATTTCGTCTACACTCTCATAGAGGTCGAGGATCCAGCCCAGCGCCTGCTGCGGCGGCGTGATATTGTCGCCCTTCGAGCAGAACACCACGATCGGCGTGCGGATGTTCCGCAGATCGAGGGTGGCGCCATTAGATGTCTTAATTCGCCCTGCCGCTAGATTGTTGCCGACGAAAAGTTCATCCACGATGAACTGGATTTCCTCGGCATTGAGAGTGACGTGCCCTCCCCACCATCTCTCGAAATCGAGATAGCGCGGCGCCTCGCTGTCGATCTTGGCGTAGAGATTGTATTGTTTGCTCCATAGTGTATTCGCCGGATTGAGGTTCTCGAAGTTTTGCACCAGCCAAGTGCCGTCGAACTTGCCGTGACCAAGGTCGCTGGTCAGCGCTGTGAGCCAGCTGCCGCCCAAGAGGCCGCCCGTGTAGCGCATTGGATTCCTGCCGCGCACGCCTGCCCAGTACGACAGCGGCGATCCCGCGATGATGATCGGACCGAACAACTCCGGCCGTACGGCGGCGAGCATCATGAGCGCCCAGCCAGCTTGGCAATTGCCGATCACGCACGGCTTCCCGTCCGCGTCGGGATGCAGCGCGATGACCTTTTCGAGGAAAATCGCCTCGGCGCGCGCGATGTCCTCGATCGTCTGCCCCGGCATGGGTTCCGGGAGAAAGCCGACAAAATAGCAGGGATGCCCGGCCTTGAGCGCGACGCCGATCTCGCTGTCGGCCTTGAAGCCGCCAATACCGGGGCCGTGACCCGCGCGCGGGTCCACAATGACAAACGGCCTGCGTGTCAAATCGAGTTCGACGCCGCCGGGAGGTACGACCCATACCAGTGCGTAATTCACCGGCCTCTCGAGCTTTCGCCCGTCGATCACGAGCTCGACGTCGTAATGGAGCACATGCGGTGCAACTTCCTCGAGGTGCTCGCGATACTGATTCCCACGCTGGCGCATTACGTCCCAGAAGAGGACGCTTCGTTGTGCGGAATCGATCATGTACTCGACGGCGGAGGCAAATGGGGTGAATGACAGGGGGGCAAAGGCTGATCGCTCATGCTCGTTAAGGGACATTTTTCTTCTCCTCGCCGAGGCGAATGCATTGCGCCTAACACCTGCGTGGTCGCATTGACCCAGCGCAAAAGTACATCCCGGCCTGGTCCCGGAAAGAGTCTAGGGCTAGAGAAGAACGAGTGTGCCCGACCATGCCGCGCGGCGCCACCTGCAAAAATTGACAGTTGGGCCAGGATGGCGCGGTGGCTAGCTTGGGGTAAGGTTGAAACGGGACTTTGCGCCACATCAACTCCGGGCCGGCAGAAGCTCTATCCTGCCGGAAAGTGTATCCGTTGAATGGAGCCAACCATGACGACGATCGCTGACGACCTGCTGCCTACGGCGAAAGACCTGATGAAAAAGGTCGCATTGGCGGAATCGGAGAAGGCCACCCAGTACATGCGCGATCGAGCAGCGGCGTACGCCGAGAAGGAAGCGCTCGTCGAACAAATGAAAAAACCCTCTGGGGTCTCGGACGAGGAGGGCATTCGTCGGGGCGCCGCCATTATTCAGCGGGCGGTGAACGCCGGCTCGACGGAAGTGGAAGTCTATCGCTTTCCCAATACCCTGTGCACGGATCATGGCCGCGCGATCAATCAGCAAGAACCCGGCTGGGAAAATACCTTGACCGGCGTGCCAAAAGAAATCTATCAGTTGTGGCACAAGCACTTCCGCTCACGAGGATATAAGCTGCTGGTGCAAATCGTCGATTGGCCGGGCGGAATGCCCGGCGACATCGGTATGACGCTGAGCTGGCGCACTTAGGGATAAGTCAAGGCTGGCTGCCGCAGCTCGTTTCTCCGGGCGGCATCGACTTAATCTTTCGTTTTCAATGAGCACGCAGGAGAAGGGAGCATGATGCATTACAAGCGTGGGCTACTCGGGGCCGTCCTTGCGCCATTTCTGATGCCGAGCGCCCACGCGCAGGTCACCATCGACGTGTCCAAAATTACGTGTGAACAGTTCATCCTCTATCAAATCACGAACGCGGACAACATCGCTATTTGGTTGCACGGCTACCATAGCGCCAAGCGTGAGACCACGACGGTGGACGTGCAGACCTTCAAGGAAAATGCCGGCAAAGTGAAGGAATATTGTCGCATGAATTTCAAGGAAACGGTCATGCAAGCCGTCGAAAAGGTTCTGGGAACTGGTAAATAGGAGTTAGGCGCCGACGGCGCCCATTGCTCCCAGTCGAAGCTGGCCCAGAGTTTGGGACGGCAAATTAGGATTCTGCCCATACTTCCGCCTAGGCGTCATTGCGGGAACAGGGCATACGGCGTTACAGGACCACTCCGATGCCGGGACTGCCCTTGGGGTAACCATGCTTCGATCGAGAATTGACCGGGATCGACGTCACACGTCGGCCTTTTTCGTCCATGACCTCGATGGTCCACCCGCTCCAATCACCTTCGCCGGGGTCTTCCCATAAGTCGCAAGCGGCCAGCTCGGCCTCCTTCCGGGCCGACTCATCGTCTACGAGCTCCAACCCGTAAGTATCGGGGCAGACACGTTTTCCGTCCGTGAAGTGGAAATTGTAGCGAGGCATGACGGTCAGCCTTACCGCGCCGGAACCACAGTGGGGAGGCTAAGAACCGGCCCAGCGGGAATTGCCTACATTTAGCCGTCGAATCGGTGGTTTCCCATCTGTCAATTGTGACAGCGTCATCGTTTGCGAGAAAATCGCTATTTGAGCGTATCGGGTCCTCGATCGACGCTGCCGGGGATCGGCGGCTAACGTACCGAAAGCGACGCGAGGGTCTGCGCGTTCGCCGGTTCGTCAACCAAGGTAAGACGATGCGGGCGCCTTCCCTGATCTCGTAAATGTCCGACGTACCCGCCGGAACCGGGAGCAGGTTTGCTTAAAATCAAGCCCGGTCAGACTGGCCTCGAATGGTGCACGCGAAATCGCGGAAATCTGATGTCGGATTACCGTAATCGCGCTCCGATGTTACCCAACGACCCTTGGATTCCTGGCCAACTTTAGACAATGATAGGTTGACGGGGGATCCGGACGATCTAGAGGGGTCGAGAGGATCTCATGGCGGAACTTCGGGTTCTGGTCGCGGACGACCATGCGGCGTGCATCGAGAGCATTAGGGCGGTCCTGCCGCCCCAGTTCCAGGTCATCGCGACGGTACGCAGCAGCGACTGCCGAGCCTTGAGCCGTACGGCGCTCAAGTTGCGGCCGGACGTTATTCTGATCCGTTTCGAAACGGCGACGCCCGGAGGCTTTCAGGCCGTCAAGGAAATCTTTCAGTATTTGCCGCACGCTAGGATCGTTTTTTACGCGAACACGGACGAACTCGACCTCCACAACGCGAAGACCTCGTCGGGACTGGTCTCCGCGCTCGAGGCGTCCGGCTTCATGACCAAAAAGGTGCCGGCTTACGCCGCTTCAAGCCCACCCACTTCGGCTCTCAAACCCAAGGGCAACATTACTCTCGACCCAGGCAGCCGCTCGTTTCCCGCTCGAGAGCCGGATAGCGTACCAGCTGCGCACGAGGTGACCGACCGCGAGTACGAGGTTCTGGGACTGCTGGCCGCCGGGTATCCGATGAAGCGTATTGCCCACCGCCTCGGTATCACATACCGCACCGTGACTTTTCACAAATATAGGATGATGGAAAGGCTCGGCATCACCACCAATGCTGGCCTGATGACTTATGCCGTCAAGAGAAACATGGGCGACCGTGCGCGCCAAGAAGAAAGTGCCGGCGCCGCATGAACAGCCCAAGTGCGGCGAGACTTGATTTTCCGTCTCGTTGCCGTCGAGCCTGTTAACCGAAGGCATCCCGTAATTTCCTTGGGGCCGCCGCCCCTGCATGGACGCAGTTCCGGCCGGGGTTCCATTCGACTCGGGTGGGCATTGCGAAGCCCATTCGCATGGCGCCGAAACCAGCTCACAACAGCAGCCAGGAATGAGCATGGTCCCGATCGCCTGGAGGGGAGAATGGGGGGTGCGATCGGGACCAAGCCTTCCGAATTGGAAGGAACTCAGATTTGCACGACCGATCCTCGGCGGCCACCCGTGAAAATTGACAGTGGTAATTGCTGCAGATGAAGGTGAGCTCTGCTACGCAAGATCGCCAGTCGACGATTCCTTGATGCTGACAGTAAGCCTCGACATGGCGGCGACGCGACGCGCTTTCGGCGGGTTCGGCAAGTTCCGGATAGGGCTCCATTGATAGAGCTTCGCTTGGCAGAGCGCCCGTTAACGGATCAGGAACAGCAATGTTGCCATCGCAACCAGGCTCACGCCTCCGAGCAAAATCAGCCAATCGACCACGTTCAACTCCAAGAACCGGCCGACTTCGCGACGATACGCCATAGGCGAAGACTCGCTGTTCAAATAGGGCGCGGCCAAGTAATGGTGGGACATGCCAAGCCGAGCGTCAGCCTACCGGTCGGTCCCTAGAGGCACCATTTGTCAAGATTTACAGGGTGGCGAGACAGTGGGCACGGCGAGCGAAGACGTTGCCCGAAACAATTCGCCCATGGAACACGATTTCCACAAACTGTCATTTTTGACAGTAGTGTGCCGAACTTGCCAGCTTATGCTGCGCCATTCCGCGTCCCAGTTGGCGCCTGCTGCGGCCGAGAACGTCGTGCATCGCTGATGGACGAAAGAACTTCCTTCGATCTGCATCTGGCTGAATGCACGGCACAAGCCGCGGCGATCTGGCTTTTGCTGGAAGCAATGCTTCGCTTCCAACTGAAAGATGCTTCTCACATGGAACGGGTCAAATTCTTCAGTCGAGTGCTCAAGGCCGCCGAAACGATCACTCTTCCGGCTGGCGAGGAAGTGGGCACCGCGTCCGGGGAATGGATCGCGCGTCGCTACTGGGAGCTGATCGACGGCTTTATAAACCGCGAAATACAGTGGAATCGAATTGACGAGCCGTGATTTGCGGCGGCCTACGCTTTTACGGGAGGCCCGCCCTTGAAACTGCGTTTGTGCCCGGCGCGAACGGCTGATTCCGCATTGATCGCATTGCGTCGCCCGTGCCGCGGATAAAATTTGCACCGCTCGATCGGCCATTGGCCGAAGATCGAATCAAGGGACTTGCCCCATGTCGGAGGCTGCGAAGTATTCAGTCGTCCAGGCGCTGCGCAATGGACGCCGGGTCGAGATCCGGGCGCTCAAACCGGAGGACCGCGACCACTTGCTGGCAGCGGTCGATCGCACCAGCGCCCAATCTCTTTACCGCCGTTTCTTCGCGGCAAAACGCGGGTTTTCCGAGACGGAAAAGGCGTTCTTCCTGAATGTGGACTTCGTCGACCACGTGGCCCTCATCGCTGTGCTGGAAGAGGAGGGGCGACGAGCGATCGTCGGAGGCGGTCGATACGTTGTGTTGCAGCCCGGGAAAGCCGAGGTGGCGTTCGTCGTGGTCGATCAGTACCAGGGGCAGGGTATCGGGGCCGCCCTGATGCACCACCTTGCCACAATCGCCCGGGCGGCCGGGCTCCAAGAACTCGTTGCGGAGGTGCTCGCGGACAACGTCTCGATGCTGAAGGTGTTCGAGAAAAGCGGGCTGCCCTTCAGCGCGAAGCGAGAATCCCGTGTGGTTCACGTAACGTTGCCGCTGCATTGAGCGAAATGTTTGCGCGGCCCGCGGACGTGCTTGAACTCGCTGATTCTCGTAGCAGCGATGCGAAGCCGTAGCACAGTTTCGTCGTTCCCGTTCGTCAATTCGACCCGACTGTCATTCGTCGTTATGCTCCGCACTGACAATATTGACAGACGTCACAGGCTGAAATTCAGTTATATTGGTCTGTTTCGTGTCATCGCCTGATGGTTAATTTGGACAGATAAGGAAGAACCCATACTTCGATCATTCGTCCGCGCGACGCTGGTCGCAGGAATTGCGGCGCTTGCAATGGTTGGCCCCGCCGTAGCATCTCTGACTATTTCCGGCAGCGCGCACACACCTCCGGCTTGCATCGTCGCCAGCCAGTATGCGCAAGACTTCAAACACGGAATGAGGGAGTCGAACGCGTACAAGTCCACAACGAAGAAATCCAAGTCATCGAAGTCGAAGAAAACCGATACTGCCGGCGAGGCTTCGACGAAAACGAACACCGCGAAGTGAAGCGAAATAGCGCGTCCGCCCATTCCGTCAGCACTGGCAGCGGCCATGGTTCAGCTGCAATTGCGGCACGTTCTTCTTGCGGTCCTGGTATTCGGTTGGGAGCCGGTTTTGGGCAGTCGGCCCCTTCCGAATCCGAGCAGTTTCAGGCTCGCATCGACGAAGCCACGAAGGCGCTGGCAAGTTATCCCGACCTCAGGAATGTATCAGACAAAAAGCGGCAGCAACTCACCGAGTTTGTTGTCGGTAATATGTTTTTCGTTTTTCTGCACGAAATGAGCCATGCGCTCGTACATGAGATGGAATTACCGGTGTTGGGCAGGGACGAGGACGCCGCCGACGCGTTTGCAACCCTCACGATGCTCAAGGTCGGCACCAGATTGTCGCACCGTGTTCTGGTAGAGGCATCGAAGGCCTGGTTCTTCATGAACGAGCGCGATCAGCGACAGGGTATTCAGCCGGCTGCATACGACGCGCACGGCCTCGATGCACAGCGCGCCTATCAGATCGTATGCCTGATGGTGGGATCCGATAAGGAACAGTTCAAGGACCTGGCCGACGAGACAAATCTTCCCGACGACCGTCAGGAAAGCTGCCAGGACGACTACAGGCGGGCCGCCTGGTCATGGGAGAAGGTACTTCCGTCTCGGCTCAGGAGCACAGACCAACCGAGGCAAATGATCGAAGTAGCTTATTGGCCCGGAAAGGGCAATTTCGACATTTACGAACAAACGTTTCGCTCGATTCGGATATTGGAGATCGTAGCCGGTCATGCAGCGGAGGCGTATGCGTGGCCCCATCCTCTGGGACTGGAGATGGCTGCGTGCGGAGTGTCCACCGCTCAATGGCAGTCATCGAACCGCAAAGTCTTTCTTTGCTATGAATTGGCTCAGGAATTTGCCCAGCTCTATCGTGACTACGGTCAGGAAGGGCATGCCCCCACGAAGGAGAAATGGTTGGGGCCGAAATGGTGGAAGCGAGCGAACGGGGAGTGAGAACCGTCGAATCCCGAGCGTCGATCCGTCCAGCGCCCTTCGGGGCAAGGAGGAAGGAGACACCGTCGTGCGTAATTTCATGGTGCTGACCCTCGTCACGCTACTCGTCACCTCGAGCTCGGTCTCTGTGGCGAAACAACGCAAGGCAACGCACAAACTGGGATATGCCTCGCCACTGATAGTGGAACCATATCTGTTGCCGGAGGCGGTTCGCATGAGAGAAGCTCAGAAAAACTGGCCGAACGTGCCCCTGTGCGATGAAGGCGGCTACCGAATTCGTCCGTGCTCCATCGAGCCCGGTGGCGGTGGGCGGCCGTGAGGGTGACCGCGTTAATGTGCCCGCAACGGGAGAGAATGCGGGAATCATTTGACCCAGGGCAGCGACCATCGGCAACTGAAAACGGCTCTTTCCGCGCGGGATCTGTGAAATTTGACAACTGGCGCGCTCGGATTCGGTCGGACACACTTAAACTTTCGCGGCTGAGCCCGCGTTTGGGTTTGCGACTATCCATACGCCTACGGGTACTGACGCGCTGACGAGGGCAATGGCCGATGCTCCGTCCTTTTGCAGAGCATCGGCGTCACTGCGTAACCACTCTGTGTGCGCGAACGGGAGGCGTACATGAATTTGCGGCCGATCAGGACGTCGGTTCTGGCGCTCCTCATCCTGGTGCCCTTCAGCGCAGTGGCGCAGAGTCCAAGTCCTTCGTCTGAACCATCCAATCAGCAGCTGCTCAATTCCAAAGAGCTCGACGCGTTGGTGGCTCCCGTCGCCCTCTATGCGGACTCATTGCTGGCTGAGGTGCTGATTGCGGCCACCTATCCGCTCGAAGTCGTGCAAGCCGAACGCTGGGCCACCGGGAACAAGAACCTGAAGGGCGAACAGCTCAAGGCTCAAGTGGATAAGCAAGCCTGGGATGAAAGCGTCAAATCCCTGGTTGCGACCCCGTCCGTTCTTACGATGATGAGCACCAAGCTCGATTGGACACAGAAGCTGGGCGATGCAGTTCTCGCTCAGCAGCCGGACGTCATGGATGCCGTCCAACGGATGCGCTCGAGGGCTCAAGCGAATAACAAATTGACGTCGACCAAGGAGCAGAAAGTCACAGTCAAGCAAGAGCAGAACAAGCAGGTCATCGCCATCGAGTCTGCTGCCCCTGGCACCATGTACGTGCCATATTACGATCCGGCCGTCGTGTACGGTGCCTGGCCTTATCCGGACTACCCGCCCGATTACTACTACCCAAGCGACTATTACGCCGGCGGGCTCCTGGCGACCGGCATTGCATTCGGTACGGGATATGCGCTGGGGCGTTGGGCAGGAGACTATTGGGGCGGCGGGATCAATTGGAGCGGAGGCGGCAACAATATCCAGATCAACCGCGGCGCCCACGTCGAGCACTGGCAGCACAATCCCCAGCACCGCCAAGGGGTGAGGTACGGCAACACAAACGTGCAGCAGAAATTCGGCAACAAAGATCTTCGGGCTGGAAGCGCCGCGAGGAACGATTTCCGCGGCCGCAGTGGCGAACAGGTGCTCAAGCCCGGCGGAGACCGCGGCAGACCCGGAGATCGCGGACCGGCTGCGCGTCCGGCCGGTAAAGACGGCGGTAAGAATAAGCAAGCTGGCACAGGGAACCGGCCTTCATCTGGCGCCGGCCCGGGCGGCGGCGATCGCGGCAAGGGAAAACAGGCCAGCGCAAAGAACAAGCCCTCGTCTGGTGCCCGCCCGAGCGGCGGCAATAAGGGTAAGCAGGCCAGCGCAGGGAAGCGGCCTTCATCCGGCGCAAGCCGTCCGAAAGGTGACAGTGCGTTCGGGAATGTCGGGTCCGGCAGGGCGGCCAATCTGCAGTCTCAGCGCGGACGGGCGAGTCTCGGTGGCGGCGGCGGACCGCGTATTGCCGCGGGTGGCGGAGGCGGGCGTATCGGGGGCGGCGGCCGAGGCGGCGGGGGGTTCAGCGGTGGACGCGGCGGCGGTGGACGCGGCGGCGGCGGGCGACGGTCGGACGTAAGGCTCAAGCACGACATCACGCCTCTCGGCCATCTCGACAACGGCCTCGGTTTCTATCGCTTTAGCTACAACGGCAGCGACAAGGCTTATGTCGGCGTCATTGCGCAAGAGGTGCAAACGGTCGTGCCTCAGGCGGTCGTGCGCAGCAGAGACGGCTATTGGAACGTGCTCTACGACAAGCTCGGACTGAAGTTCCAGACTTACGATCACTGGGTCGCATCGGGAGGCCGGATCCCATCCTCTGCACGCGTTCGGTACTGATCACCGGACAAGAGGAACTCAGAAGGCCAATCAGAGCGTCACGCCGGCGCATGAAACACAGAGACAGCCTCAGAGACGTGTCATGATCACCGGTATCTCGGATACTTTGGGTACACGCGCTTCGCTTTCGGCAGCGATGCTCGTTTTTATGATGATATCCGGGGCAAGTGCCCAGCAGGGCTTCCACGCGCCCGACCAAGCCGTCAATGCGCTCGTGGGCGCAGTCAGGATCGGCAACCGAGCCGAAATGCTGACGATATTGGGAAGAGAGGCGATTGAGATCGTGTCGTCCGGCGATAACGCGGCCGACGCAGCGCAGCGTCAGAGATTTGTCGCGGCCTATGATGCCAAACATAATATTCAAGTCGATGACGGCAAGGCAATCGTGATCGTCGGGCAGGATGACTTTCCGTTTCCCATTCCCCTCGTCCGTAAAAACGACATGTGGCAGTTCGATGCAGCCGCTGGCAAGCAGGAAATTCTGTATCGGCGCATCGGCCGTAACGAGCTCGACACGATACAAGTATGCCTGGCTTTTGTCGACGCGCAGAACGATTACGCTGAAAAGGACCGAACCGGAGCTGGTCGCGGTGTCTATGCACAACGCATCGTAAGTCAGCCCGGCAAGAGAGACGGGCTCTATTGGCCAGCTTCCGCCACCGACGACGAGAGTCCCCTTGGAGAGCTTTTTGCTCTTGCAGCTCAAGAGGGCTACTCAGGTGCGAGCCGTGCACCCTTTCACGGTTACTATTATAAAATACTCACCAAACAGGGTCCCAACGCGCCCGGTGGTGCTCTCGATTACGTCGTTGGCGGCAAGATGATCGGCGGTTTCGCGCTCGTGGCTTTTCCGGCGAACTACGGAAACACGGGGGTGATGACCTTCCTGGTCAGCCATGCAGGGCAAGTCTACGAGAAGGACCTCGGAGCACGCGGCGGGCGAATCACATCGTTCAATCCCGACCAGACTTGGAAGCTGGTCGCCAATGCGGCGCCGCAGTGAGTACGCGGTGGGCGTGAAGGGCTTTCCAGCCGAGGCGCAGGCTTCGTCTTCTGCGTGCCGACATTTGATCCTGATCTTCCGCCGGGACACTTGTCAAAGACTTCCAAAAAATCGCGGCGGACTACCTTACAGGGCGGGTTCGCACGCTTGACGCATTCGGCTTGCTGGTTCTTCAAGCGACTGGAGCTCGCACCCTGTCAATCTTGACAGATGGTCAGCGCAAGTCGCAGCCGCCAAACTCGGGGCGGAGAAAAGGCGGTCGAGTGGGCAAGCCGTTGTCCGTGGTCACGGCGATGGTGCCCTGGCGATGAACCACCGCAGTGAAGCGGCATCGAGGAAATAGTTATGAGCACGGCGGTTTCCGGCACACCAGCCGCATCAAGCCAAGGGCAGAGCATCTGGTGGCTTTTCCTGCTTCAAGGCATCATGGCTGTGATTCTCGGCCTGATGTTCCTCACGGCGCCCGGCGCAACTCTCGTGGCGCTGGCCGCTTTTCTGGGGTTCTATTGGCTGATAACCGGAATTCTAGCCCTCGTGCGGGTATTCGTAGATCGTTCCGTGCCGTGGATTTGGTCGCTTCTCGTCGGTATCTTGGGAATCCTGGCCGGACTTTTCGTGCTTCACCACCCGCTGCTCGCTGCGATAACCGTGCCTACTGCCCTTGTCATTGTCCTCGGCGTCCAGGGGCTGATCATGGGGGTGCTCGATATCATTGGAGGATTCAAGGGAGGTGGCTTCGGCTCGATCGCGCTCGGGGCGATCAACGTTATGGTCGGGCTATTGCTCATTGGCTCGCCGTTGGCGGCAGCGCTCGCGGTGCCGCTCGTATTCGGAGTGTTGCTGGTCATCCAGGGCGTTGCGCTCGTCATATGGGCGTTCCGCGTTAAAGCTTGAGCTTCGTGTGCTTCCGAGCTGAACCGATCTCGGCGTGCTGGCCTGTTGGATCTTATGGTCGATGGCACGCCGCCACGGCAGGTGACAATCGAGATGGGCGGTGATGGAGAACCGGTGTAGGAGGCTGATGTGAGAAGGATTGGACATGCGACCGCGTTGTGCGTGGCCAGCGCGCTCGTCTTGGGCGTAGCCACTGAATTAAGAGCAGCCCCCGTGTTGACCAACACAGCTGCGGTCAAGGCCGCACTACCCAGCCTCATCACCGATGTGCGTTGGGGTTGGCGCGGCGGTTGGGGCTGGCGCGGCGGTTGGGGACGCGGCTGGTGGTGGCCAGGAGCCGTAGCCGGCGGTCTGGCGTTGGGCGCGGCGGTAGCGGCCTCGCCATATTACTATGGCTGCGGTTATCCGTACGGCTACGGTTATGGCTATGGCGGCTACGGCTGCGGTTATCCGTATGCCTACTCCTACTACGGGGGCGGCGCTTATTCCGGCTACTGGGCACGGAGGGCCTACTGGGGCGGATACCCCGGCTATGGTCCGCGTCGCGCCTACTGGGGCGGCTACTACGGCTACTGAGCCCATAGGGGCCGGCCTCGGCCGGTATGGAAAAGACCTAACTCTTTTCGATCGGCGATAAGCCGGCCGCATGGGAACACGAGGCGCGGACAGAGGCCACGGCTCAGGACTGAAGATTGCGCAGGAGGGTGTGTGGCGGGCAAGTCACTCGAGATCCGAGACGACTATGGTCTCGGCATCTTGAGAGGCTCGCTGCTGAATGAACATTGGAAATGGATTGGCTTTCACGACGGCACATCGAGCATGGCGAATGTCGAGGATACCGGCAAACTCACCGCGCGCGGCGCGAGTTTCAATCCTGGGACACCTAGCGCCGCATTCGTGGATCTCGCAATCCGACTAGCCCTCCTTGGTGTTCTCGCCTACTGGTCCCTGCTACTCATCCGGCCTTTCTTGACGATCGCCCTGTGGAGCGTCGTGCTGGCGGTCGCGCTCTTTCCTCTATACGACTGGCTAGCCGACCGGCTCGGAGGGAGGCGCAGCATCGCCGCGATATTCATTACGGTCCTGAATTTGCTGATCGTTCTCGGGCCGGTTACCTGGCTTGGCCTTGCGCTAGTCGAAAATCTCAGGGCACTTTCCGAGCGTTTTATCGCGGGTGATCTGTCAATTCCTCCTCCTTTCGAAGCGATCAAAAGCTGGCCGCTGATCGGCGAACGCGCATTCGAGCTTTGGACTCTCGCGTCGAGCAACCTAGGGGCAGCGTTTACCAAAATCGCTCCTCAATTCAAGCAGGTCGGTGGCATCTTGCTGGGCGTCGCGGCTACGGGCGGCGTCGGCATGCTCACGTTCCTCGCGTCGGTCATCGTCTCGGGTTTTCTCTTTGTACCGGGGCCGTCGCTCATCACGGCTGTCAAAACGTTGTCAAATCGAGTCGATTCGAAACATGGAACAGCCTTTATCCAACTGGCTGGTGCGACAATCCGCAATGTATCACGCGGGGTAGTCGGCATTTCGCTGTTGCAGGCGCTGTTGGCAGGGGTAGGCTTGATGGCGGTGGGGGTACCCTTCGCCGGCCTCATCACTTTTGCGGTCTTGCTATTCGGCATCATTCAGATTGGTCCAACGATCATTTTGGTTCCCGTGATCGTCTGGGTTTGGATCGTCATGGATACAACGACGGCGATTGTTTTCACGGCCTATATGGTGCCCGTCAATCTATTGGACAACGTTCTCCGCCCCCTAGTCCTGTCGCGCGGGATCACAACTCCGATGCCCGTCCTTTTTGTGGGTATGATTGGCGGGACCATCGTGCACGGCATAATCGGAATTTTTGTCGGGCCGATCGTGCTCGCTGTTGCGTGGCAACTCGTTGTTGCTTGGACCCGGGGCGGTCAGGAACTGCCGTCCGCGGTCTGAGGTGCAGGGTTGCATTGAGCAAGAGAGGCTTCGATACCGCGCGAGCCTGCACCTTCAAATCGCTCCCGCGGAGCGTGCGGCTGTTTGCGGCTGGTGCCGCGCAGCAGGAGCAGCTCCGTTCGGTAGAATTTTCAGGGTTTTTGTCTGTGCATTTTCACTCTAATGTCTCGCGATGGCCTCACTCGCTCCGGCAAACCGGCAAGCCCACGGCGAGCGCCTGCACGCCCCCCGGGGAACTTCCGTGACCCGCATCTTGATCGCCGACGACCACGAAGTGGTTCGCTCCGGCCTGCGCTCGATCCTCGGTGCGCATGAGGGTTGGGAAGTCGTTGCCGAAGCCTCGGACGGCAAGGAAGCGATCGTCAAGGCGGTCGAGACCAATCCTGACATTGCCATCATCGATTACTCGCTGCCGATGATGAACGGAGTCGAAGTCACGCGTCAGATCCGCTCGCGCGTACCGACTGCCGAAGTGCTGATCTTCACGATGCACGACAGCGATGTTCTGATGCGCGAAGTGCTCGAGGCTGGTGCGCGCGGCTACCTGCTCAAATCGGACGCCAGGCAATACCTGATCTCGGCAGTGGAGTCTCTCGAGCATCATAAGCCGTTCTTCACCGGAAAACTATCGGAACAATTGCTCGAAGCCTTCCTTGCGGCGCATCACGAAAAGCCCGGGGTGTCGTTGTCGCCGCGGGAGCGCGTAGTCGTGCAATTGATCGCAGAGGGTTACAGCAACCGGAAAATCAGCGAAATTCTCGGCCTGAGTGTCAAGACGATCGAGAGTCACCGCGCAACGGCGATGCGTAAGCTCAATCTCACATCGACGGCGGCAATCGTCCGGTATGCCATCCGCAACAAGCTCGTGGAGCCTTGAACTAGCTCGCGGCAAGAAAAGTATTTTGGTATAATGATTGCGGTCCGCTGGCGTGCTGGTATGGCATGGTCGCTATGGGCGTTTCTGAGCAGCTGGAACCGGGTCGAAGCGAGTCGACGCGGCTCTTGAAAAATGCAGACATCTCTGCACGAACGCCTTGGGAGCGAGTGCGACAGGCGGCGGTATCGCTGCAAGGTCCGGTCCTGGTTGCGCTTGCGTATTTTCTTGGCGCGGAAGCAGCCTTTTACATCGGAACGCTTTCCGATCGGATTTTCGCGCTGTTCTGGCCCCCAAACGTCGTCCTCTTTTGCGCGCTTCTGATCGTTCCGCGGCGGGATTGGTGGGTTTACATCGCTGCTGCTTTCCCCGCGCACGCGATTGCGGAACTCGGGGTCGGGATGCCGCCATCGCAGCTGGTCGTGGCATTTGCGACGAATTGCATGGTGGCGCTCCTCAACGCCTATGCGGTGCGCCGCTTCGTGGGCGACCCGCCCTGGTTCGGAAATTTCCGGAAGGCCTCGCTGTACATCGTGATCGCCGCGGGCTTCAGCCCCGCCGTTGCCGCTCTGGGCGGCGCATTCGTGCCGATCTTGGGAGGCGGATCTTTCGCGGAATATTGGGTCTTCTATTCTCACTGGTATCTTGCGAATGCGCTGCCGAATTTGACGCTCGGTCCGGTGTTCATGATCTGGTACTCAGATCGCGCGGGATGGACGCACTGGAAGCCGGCGCGCCGTCACCTCGAGCCCGCCGTGGTCGCGCTGGCTCTCGTGGGCGTTTGCATCCTTACCGCCGCGGCGGCCGGGGGGCTCGCAACCGGCAACCTGCTTCCCGTGGTGCTGCTCTTGCCGTTGCCTGTCGTGATATTGTCGGCGGTTCGCTTCGGGGAGAAGGGAGCGAGCGCAGCTATCCTGGTCGTCGCGGTCATCCTGACCTGGCGCACGTTGCGGGGGGGTGGTCTGTTCCCGGGCCAAGAGTCGGAACACGGCGTCTTGGCGCTGCAGCTGTTCCTGACCGGCCTTTCCATCCCCTTTCTGTTGCTAGGGGCCTTGATCGACGAACTGCAACGCGCCGAGCGTACGACGCGAGATCTCGCGGCGTCGGTGGTGCGGGCGCAAGACGACGAGCGACGGCGGATCGCGCGCGACCTGCACGATAGCACCGGTCAAAACCTTATTGCCGCCTCGCTGATCGCCGGCCGCATCGAGAGCGAGCTGCCGGAGGGCGCGCGAAAGGAATTTCAGCAGCTAGAGGACGTCCTCCAGCAGTCGATCCGCGAACTCCGTACGGTATCCTATTTGTTGCATCCGCCGCTGCTCGATGAGGCCGGTCTGGGATTGGCTCTCGGCAATTTCGTCCACGGGTTCGTGGATCGCACTGGCATCGCCGTCGATCTCGAGATCTCGCCCGACATCGACCGGCTCGCTCCCGAGACGGAGCTGGTTCTATTTCGCGTCGTCCAGGAAGGCCTCGGCAACATCGCACGCCACTCGAGCAGCAAGACGGCAGTCATTCGCTTGGACCGCCAGACCGGCAACGCCGGGCAGAGCGCCGTGTTGACCATCGAGGACACCGGCAAAGGCATGTCCGAAAGTGCCGACGTGCGCCGCGTGATCGGGGAAACCGCGAGCCGCGGTGCCGTACCGGGAGTCGGCCTCGCGAGCATGCGCGAGCGCCTGCGTCGGATCGGGGGTCGGCTCGACATCGAGTCGGCCGTCGGTCGTACGACGCTGAGGGCTTCCGTCCCTATCCGCGCTGAAAAGTTGGACTGAATTATCGATGGTCGCGAATCGATAAACCCAACCGGCTTTATTTGTCTTCGCCGACCGAGCCGCCCCTGCCGGAAGCGAACAGAGTGAAAATGAAAAATATGTGCTCCAGCATCTCAATGTTGCGACGCGCTTGTTCTTCGAGAGGGCCGAATACGCCGGCATCGAAAAGCTCCAACATCTGTCGGCGAACCTTCTTTCGTTCGCGGGCCAGCGATTCGATCGAGATTTCGAGATAGCAAGGAACGAGCATCTGTACGCTGCTGCCGTAAAAGCGGATGAGCTGACGCAGGAAGGCGATTGGTAGCAAACTCGGCCCTTCCTTGTTCTCCTGCTCCAGCACGATCTGGGCGAGCACGGAACGAGTGATATCCGCTCCGGTGCTGAGATCATAGGCGATGATCTCTTCACCTTGTTTTACCAAGCCAGCAAGTGTATCCAGCGTGACGTAAGCGCCGATGCTGGCATTATAGAGCCGCCGATTGCGGTATTTTTTAATAACGACCGGCTGGCCGGATTTAGCCGCGGTATGATCCAAGTGCATCGAACTCGACATAATCGTACATCCGGTGCCTAAACGCCAATGAGCGCGATCATGCCGCGCCAATAGACCGGCGCGAGCTTCCCAAGCCAGCCTGACATTTGCTATTTGGCAAAATTCACAGGTCGGATCGGACGGTTCGATTCACACCGGGCAAATCGGTCCTTACAGCGACGAGGCCCCCTCCAGAAGCAGGCAGCGATCCTCAGTGCCCCGGATGAAGGGTATCTTTTAGATAGATGCAAGTAAGAATAGCAAATACATAAGCCTGCAACAGCGCCACCAGCAGCTCGAGCGCCGTAAGCGCGATGGTAAGCATCAGAGGCACAATCGCACCCAGGATACCTAGTGCACCGAATGCGCCCAGCATTGTTATGAAGCCCGCAAACACTTTGAGCGTGATGTGACCGGCCAACATATTCGCGAACAGTCGCACGCTGTGGGAGAGCGGGCGCGTGAAGAAAGACATCACCTCGATCGCGCTAACCAGCGGCAAAATGTACATAGGAATGCCGCTTGGCACAAATACCTTGAGGAAGCGAAAGCCGTTCTTCCAGAAACCGACGACGATGACCGTAATGAAGACCAACAGAGCAAGCGCGGCGGTAATAATGATATGGCTGGTGACGGTGAAACCATATGGGATCAATCCCATGACGTTTGCAATCAGGATAAAACCGAAAAGCGTAAATACTAATGGAAAAAATTGCATTCCTTCTTCTCCCGTTGTATCGCGAATCATGTCGGCTACGAACTCGTAGACCATCTCCGCCGCCGACTGCAGCCGCCCTGGTACGAGCGCGCGTTTGCGAGTCGGGATGATCAGGAAGATGCAAATAAACGCGACGGAGAGCATCATATAAATCGCGGAGTTCGTGATTGCGATCTCCAGGGACCCGAGCTTTACGATTGTGAGGAGCTTCACAATCTGAAACTGATGGATCGGGTCGAGCATTGCCAGGCTACTCCGCTTTTGCCAGTCTCGAAGGATTGTCTCGTCGACTTCGACAATACTAACCTTGACGCGTTGCACAAGCACCCGATAGACCCGAAAGCTCTGCATTCGGGGAATGCGGCCAGCCCGTCAATCTCATAGCACGGATCTCGGACGCAGTGGCCACCTCGTAAAGGCAAATCGCGCCAGCCGTGGAAAAAAGCCCTTTATATCAGTTTTCGCAATTATATCAGTTTTCGCAATTCTGAGTAAGACTGCAGTGCCTAGTTGAAAATAAGCGACGGTGATCTCGGAATTATCTGCGAAAGCCGAAGGGATAGACCATATTGCCCTTGGCGACGCAAGGCCGCTGGCCAAACGAATCCCAGATGTCCCTCGGCGTCACTTGTGAGTCGCAAACCGATCGCCTTCTCGAAAGATGTAGCTCAGCACCGCGCCAATGCCGGCGCCGCTTCCTAGAACAAATAACTGTCTGGTATTGCTATAGTCGATATGTAGCGCAGGGCAGATAAGAGCGGCGACAACCCAACTAGCGAGGCCAAATCCTAGTGCACTCTTTGCGCAGTCGGTGATAGTTGCGGGTATTTGCTCCTTCATCCTGGCGTCTTTCCCATGGAGAACCGGCACGCTCTCCAGGTAGCTGGAGAGCCCAACCGTGACAGGCGCCTGAACTGTCCAGCCCCGAATCATGGATGATTGAGTGCAGCGCTAACAATTTCCATCTGTCAAAAATGACAGGTGCTTTGGCGTCGGGAACCGGATAGATCTGCACTCAGATCTGGATACAGCCGCTATACCGAGGTGCGGGAATTGTCAGTGTGCGCCTGATGCTCGAAACGTGACGTCGATCGGCACCAGCTGCCGCCGGTTCCACGTGATATAGGCTCTATATTGCGGCGGTATGCGCAAGGCAAGCGTTGCTAGACGGTGTGTCATCGGTGACGGCAGCAATCGTTACTCCGTTACTCAAAGAAATTCGGTACAGCCCCTTGCTATGGCTGTTGGCGGTCGTTCCTGTGGTATTGACCGCACAAATACTAGACCCCGAAGCGCATACACTCCTTTTTTTGCTTTCCATTGCGGCCATCGTGCCATTAGCGGCTTTGCTGAGCCGCGCCACGGAATCCGTTGCCGCCAAGACAGGGGATATGATCGGCGGTCTGCTCAATGCGACGCTGGGAAATCTGACGGAATTGCTCATTGCACTGGCTGCCTTGCGCGCCGGGCAATATGTGCTTGTGAAAGCCTCCATAGCCGGAGCAATCGTCACCAACGCACTGTTTATGTTGGGGATTTCGTTTCTGGTTGGCGGCCTCAAGCATCACGTGCAGGAATACAACCGGAATAATGCGCGTCTCCAGGCCGGCCTGCTCTTTGTGGCAACGATCGCAATGCTGATTCCCTCGGTGCTCGCCGAAGCCGATACCGGTGCGACTGCTGCGGCATTTACCCAAGTGCTGAGCATGGGCTTGTCCGTGCTGCTCATCGGCATCTACGCATTGGGATTGTTGTTTTCACTTAGCACACATCGTGAGTTTTTTGTTAGTCTGGATCATGCGGAGCCCGACGAAGTGCAGTGGACATTGGGCCTGGCGTTGTCGACGCTGGCAGGCGTCACCGTGCTGGTCGCGCTGGTCAGCGAGATCTTCGTCGAATCGGTGCAACAGGCGGCAATTGTGCTCGGGATCGCTCCCGCGTTCGTCGGCTTCATCATTGTCGCGCTGGTGGGTGGTGCTGCTGAGATGGTTTCAGCGTTATCCGCCGCTCGCAAAAACAGGCTGGACCTGAGCGTCGGCATAGCGCTTGGAAGTGCGTCCCAAATCGCCCTTTTTGTCGCACCTGTCCTTGTCCTTGCAAGTTACATTGTCGGTCCAATGCCAATGAACCTGCAATTCTGGCCAGGTGCGGTGGCGATGATGCTTATCGGAACCATGGTCGCCTCCCTGGTGACCAACACCGGCCGTTCAGCATGGTTCGTCGGCGCCCTTGTCTCTATCGTGTACGTGATTTTTGCCATGACGCTTTACCTTTTGCCGCCCCGGAATTAGTGGAATGAGAATCGAAATCGCATTTCAAGGATGCGTCCTGTCTGGGTTGTGAGGTAGCATGTTCCGTCAATTGTTGGTTGGAGGCAGCGTCAGCGTAATCAACATTGCTATCCACGCACTTGTGATGATGATCGTAGTGCGTGTCGCCCAAGCAAAGGGGGCGCAGGCTGGATCGTATCCTTCCCTGATTTTGATAGCTGTCATGATTCCGACCGTGTCGATCTTAATGATTACGCATGGGTTCGAAGTGATCGTTTGGTCTCTTGCATATCGGATCGTGGATGTCGCGCCAGGGGGTACCGATCTCGTCTATTTTGCATTCGTCAACTACACGACCCTTGGGTACGGCGACGTAACTCCGGTGGAGAATTGGCGACTACTCGGCCCGATAACTGCAATGAACGGGGTGCTGTTATTCGGATGGTCTACTGCGGTCATATTTGAAGTGCTGCGGAGAACATTAAGACGTAGGCTCGAGATATCAACGACTGACTAGAGGTTTTGAGCATCAGCGGTTCATTTGGGCGCAATCGTGGGTTCGTCGCCAGACTGTCGTTTCGAGTAGCAGCTAAGGGAGCATTGGCAAGATGGCGAAAGGCAAGCGGAAGAAGCAGGCAGTAACCGAGGCAACGGTCGCGTCCGGCAAGATGAGCCGCAAGGAATTCGAGAAAGAGCTCGCGAAGCTCCAGGTCGAGCTTACCCGCCTGCAGACCTGGGTCAAAGCCAAGGGGGCACGCGTCATCGTGGTCTTCGAGGGCCGCGACACGGCGGGCAAGGGCGGCGTGATCAGCCGGATCACTGCCCGCACGAGCCCGCGCGTCTACCGGCACGTCGCATTGCCCGTACCATCCGACCGCGAGAAGACCCAAGTCTACATTCAGCGCTACATCGCGCAGTTCCCGGCGGCGGGCGAGATCATCCTCTTCGACCGCTCGTGGTACAACCGGGCCGGGGTCGAGCGAGTGATGGGCTTCTGCACCAACGAACAGTACGAGCGCTTCCTGGCGCTGGCCCCCACGGTCGAGCGCGAGATGATAGTCGAGAACGGCATCATCCTGCGCAAGTATTTTCTCGATGTGAGCCAGGACGAACAACGGCGCCGGTTCGAGGCCAGGATCAACGACCCCGTCAAGCATTGGAAGCTGAGCCCGATGGACACCGAATCGGTGCGGCGCTGGTGGGACTACGCGGCGGCCTACGAGCGCATGATCAGGGCCACCCACACGCCAGAGGCGCCCTGGCACATCGTCCCGGCCGACGACAAGCGCCGTGCGCGGCTGAACCTGATCCGGCATCTGCTCGACAGCATCCCCTATAAGAAGGTCGACATGGACCTGCCGAAAATCCCCAAGGCGCAGCCGTGGCCCAAGGGTGCTAGCGAGGGTCTGGGCGCGGGCCAGCCTATCCCCGGTCACTACTGAGGATCTTGGTCACTACTTGAGGAAGGCAGGACCGTACCAATCGACATTGACGCCGGCTTCGGCATGCTAGCGCGATGCGGGGGGCGTGCTGATGCTGGCCGAGCGGCGGTGCGATTGACCTTGATGTATCGGTCCCACTTTTTCGAAATGGGGCGTCACGCTTGAACGATTCGATGGGGCGCAGAAGCGGACTGGCATGGCTGCGGCACGTGCCACCGGCGTGCTGGCTGGCGGAATATCGCGCCACCTATTCGCATCCGTCGCCGTCAGGACGTTGGGGTCATTGAGGAACGCATACCAAAGCGGTCTTCCATCAGCCAAACGGAAGTCATCGCTGGTTTCGGGAGATTGGCGGCCTGCGTACCGACGTGTAGGCCCACTTCGCAACTTAACTTTTCTCCCAAGATCCACCAACGAGAGGGCGGCAGAGAACCCTTCGGGTACAAAACCAATGCACTCGATCGGCCTCGACCGCTCGGGTTTGCGTGCGCCCGCCGCGACGACCGGCGCCTATTTTTACCGTCGAGCGACTGCCTTCGCGAGCGCGTCCTTGCACGGGTCGCTGAGATTGCCGAGCGCCTCTCTCATGCAGGCCACCAGGCGACCCCTGCCGCGCTTCTTGCCAGCGCAGCTTTCCTTTACATCCGCCTTACATGATTTGGCGGTAGCGGCGACCCTCGCCAACCTGTCCTGACACGGTTTGGAAAATTCCGTGAGGTGTTCTTTCACGCACGCGCGGATGCGGCCCTCGCCGGGCTTAAACTCGGCACACTTCGATTTTATATCGCTTGCACACGCCCCCGCTTGGCTGCGCTGCTGTGCGGTCGCCACAGATGCGGAAAGCAGCACCGCGGCGCCAACTACCATGAGAGTTTTCATCATTGGTCTGTTCTCCTCGACAAAAGGACATGTCGGCATTGCTCCGCCTTCGGACTCGATAACCCCAATGCCTGCTGAACCTCCTTACGCGCGCCTTATCGATCCTCTCAGACCACAAGGACGACGATTGAGATCAGCAAAATCGCCGCTACTAGCATTAGCCATTCCAAGACATCAAGGCCGAAGAACCGGATTCCCCGCGAAATACGCGTCGACATGAGCGCCTCCGCGAAAATCCCCCCACTTGCGTTTTCATTACCGTGGCGGCCGACAACGATCCGCATGACACCAAATGTTACGTCAGGTCTGCTGTCCTTCGAAACACTGAAAGCAGCAGTACACAACCGTCCTAGACGCCGGGGAACGGAGCGCTGTGTGCGAGCCGATCTTGGAAGCATGCGCAAGAATCGCAGCGACGATTACTAGGTTGATCAGCTTCAGCAGAAACTCTCCCGGCACCCTCGAAAGCGACAGATGCGGACACACCGGATCGGCAGCTTCGTGCCAATACGCGACCTCGGGCCAGCGTATTGATGCTAGCCCGCACGCTCATAGGACGGGACCCAGCGTCCCAGCCGGTTCCGTGGCCTAGCAAGTCACTCCGCGGGCGCACCTGCTGGCGGCACGGCGGGCGTGAGTTCTCACGCAGACACCATTTACGCGGTGCATACCGGCGCCGCATGCTTCGCGGACTTGAATGACCAGTTTGTCTGGCTGATAGAGGGATACGGGCGGCAAAGCCTGTGCTGATGACGCCAAGGTCAGAGCAAAGGCAACGGCAATCAACCTGAGCATTGCTTCTTCTCCTCTTGTGAATCTGCAAGAACGGAGGCTCGCGTGCGTACGAACCCGCATACGTACGAGACCGCCAATATTGTTATGGGTAGACGGGCACAGGGCTAGCTGGGAATTTTGACAGATAAGAGGGGGCAACATCGATCTGGACTTTCCCTCCGGAAGGACGGAAGCATATGTCGATCATCGACGCCACGCTTGTCGGGTTCTTCCGGAGATCACGCCGTGATCAGGAACGTCCATAGCGAGGGTCGTACGATCCGTTTTTCGGACCTGCTTGTCACAAAGGAGACTGATCATGAAGAAGCTCAGTATGCTTGGGATTATCGTTGGCGCCGCTCTTTTGACTGCAGCGCCCTTCTCACTTCGTTGGTCACCCGAAACAAGCGTGGTGATGTCACTCGACCGTGCTGATGCTCGAGTGGGACGACCGGCAACGCCGGGCAGCGTCGCAGGCGTCAACCGAAGGGTTGACCGAAGAACATACCGTCGTGGCGTAGCTTATGGCGCGGGCGCGGCGGCGGCAGGCGCAGCCGCTGGCGCGTACTATTATGGCCAGCGAGCCTGCGGTTATTCTCCTTATCCGCCGTGCTATTAGGTCGCATGGATCGGGCGCGCCACCAACTTGGCGACGCGCCCATTCCCCCACTGGCGACCCGCAGGGCAACGGAGGGCAGCGAGTAGAGCGGTGGCGGCCGTCCTCTTGGGCTTAGCGATGCCAGCTCGGGCTCATGCTGATAAGAAGACCACGTGCCAGCGTGCCCCCAGCGAGCACAAGTCCGCTGTGGGTCAAAATCGGTGGTGCGGACGGCTCGCCGCAATGGCTAGTTTTCCTCCGGGAGCAGGAGTGCGGTTCGACGCCAAGTACGGCCGATCGGTGCTCGGACCGGAAGTCGCGGACCCTTCAACCGGAAGGAAAAATAGAATACTGTAAGCCCCCAATAGGTGCCGGTTATTGCTCATGTGGCCGGCGAAATTAGGGGCCAAGAGATATTTCAAATACGCTCACTCTTCAGAAGCTAAAGAAGTTATCCGGATCGATGATCAAGCAGTCGATCAGACGGCGGATTGTCGCCATCGCGGTCGGGCTGATCATCCTGATGGTGGCGACATCTGTTCTGTCGATGGTGATGGTTGGGCGGGTGGGTCATCTGCTCGATGAGCTGACGACAAGGTACATTCCGGCCAACGCGCATTTGTCGCGGATCAATATTCTGTCGCTTGAAAGGGCTATCGCGCTCCGGCGTATGGTGATCGCAAAGATGCAGGAACCGCCCGATGAGGTAGGGTACAAGGCTCGCAAGCAGCTATACGACACGAAGGACGCCGAAGTTGACAGTGAGGCGCAGGCTGCGCGCAAGCTCCTCAACGCGGTCATCGAAGACACAAGTACGCCCTCGGATAACGCGGCGCTGGCGCGCATCGACAGCCGGATCGACAGCCTGATGAGCGACGCCCGCCGTCATCTGAAGCAGGAGTCGGGAGAACCGCTCTTGGCACTTGATGCGCGAGACTTCGCAGCGGTGAGACGCGGCCTGGCTCGAGCCGACATGCTCCGCGACGAACTCGATGAAAAAATCGACGCCATTCGCGCTGAGATGGTGAAAGTGAGTTATGGCGCTATCGCGACGATCAGGTCGGAGCAGACTCAGGCGGTCCTGATCTCGGCGATCGCGACGCTGCTTGCCGCGATTGTCGGATTGATTTTCGCCAACCTTGTCAGCGGTGGCATCATTCGCTCTATGCGGCAATTGCTGGAGGGTACGCGCGCGGTCGAGGCGGGCCACCTCGATCGATCCATCGATGTAACGACGGCCGACGAAATCGGGCAACTGGCCGGCGCGTTCAACCGAATGGTCGTGCAACTGCGCGATAACCAGCGCGTCAGGGAAACTTTTGGCAAATACATTGATCCTCGCGTCGTGGAAGGGTTGATCGATCGCCCAAACTTGACCGCAGCGGAGGGTCAGCGCGGTGATGACAGTGCTGTTCTGCGACCTGAAGGGGTTCACCAGCCTGAGCGAGGGCATGACGCCGCAAGGTCTGGTCAAGGTCATGAACCGCTACCTTTCAATCATGTCCGAACCGATCCGGACCAACCGCGGCATCATCGACAAATACATTGGCGATGGCATCATGGCCTATTGGGGCCCTCCATTCGTTGGCGAGACTGATCATGCCCGCTTTGCATGCCTGGCCACCCTGGAAATGATCGAGCGCATCACGACGTTGCGTCGGGAAATTCCCGAGCTGCTGGGCGTGCGCGGCACGCCGATGGAGAAATGCGATTTGCGGATAGGCGTTGCGACGGGTGAAGCTCTGGTCGGTAGCATCGGCTCTGACGTCATGATGAGTTATACCTTGATGGGCGACGTAGTGAATCTCGCCTCGCGCCTGGAGGCCCGCAATCTGGTGTGCGAAAGAACGATCGCTGCGGCGCGTACCACGCTCGAGGTTCGGGAGGTCGATCGGATCGTAGTCGCGGGTCAAACCCGGCCAAAGGTCGTGTTTGAGGTGCTTGGACGCAGGGGCGAGCTCACGCCGGAACGGTTGGCATCACGGGACAGGTATCAGGAAGGACTCGTCGCCTATCGCGAACGTCGATGGGATGATGCGCTTCGGGCGCTTAATGCGCGACGACTTATCGTGTTACCGGGTTCTGCTCGGGACACGAGACCCAACGAACCGGTCTCTGCTCCCTGTCGAACCAGTCTCTCGCGTTCCCACACGGATATTGAAAATTACCGAGCAGAGACTGGTGCCCGAAAACCGCTGGTCCAGCGCCGAGAATCTGAGAATCCATGG
>WNGD01001632.1_pt1 | contig 46708 bp, 34 predicted proteins | sample 5400671 | NCBI WGS metagenome assembly WNGD01 (sample SAMN13153369, study PRJNA577476) | soil metagenome | isolation source: 40 cm soil or saprolite under grassland replicate 2 | place: USA:California | collected 2016-06-15 | reverse complement strand
TCAACCAATCAGCTATCAATTGAATTCTCTGGTCCATGGCACTGGTTTCCTTCCACGACATCGGCATCCTCCTCCTTGCCGACGCAATGTAAACCATGTGCCCGGTTCATTCTGTAAACTATGTTACCGGTTTGTACCCAACGATCTCCCTCTCCCCCTGGGAGAGGGCCGGGGAGAGGGTGCGCAGCTTGAGGGCGCGAAGCCTGGGAACATCCAATCGCTGGTAGGAAACTTCGTCTACGACATCAACCAGAACCGCTTCGTCTTCGTCGACTCCTGCGGCATGCTGGAGGCTCTGGCGCAAAGTCTACAACGCCCACGAAGTTGCCGACGAGTTGACGCCGTAGGCTGCTCTCGTTCGTAAGTCAATAACGGTTCGACTAGCTGTTCTTCTCAAGGTCGTGCATGAGGGAGGAAGTCCATATTTTGAACTTGGATTCCTCTACAGCCTTGAAGAATTTTGTAAAATCCTCAGGAGACAAAAAGTAGAAGTAGTACTTCCATGGCTTGCCGTCAGCAACAAGTTTCTTATTGAGGGTTTCAAAGTGGCGCTTTCCGTCCCGAAACTTTGCCGCACTGCGATTTTTGTCACGGTCTTCCTCACCTTTGATTTCCACAACCAAGACGTCGTGCGAAGCCTTGAGACGAATAAAAAAGTCAGGATTGAAATTTTCGTTCTTAACGTGTGTACGTGCTGCGTTCGCTGGCTTATACGAATAGGGAAAGCTGTAAAAGCCTCTGTCAGGTATCTTGACGAAGGATGCGAACAGGCTAGGGTGTTCAATTAACCACCGACAGAACTTTCGCTCCGGCTCATAACTGGCGTACAGAATGTTGCATGGAGTCTTCAGCTTGCTCCCATCAACGGGAGTGAGCGCTTCGATGAGTTTCTTTACATCCTCATTTAGGTTTTCAACACCGAACTCTTTTGCTGCTTTCTTTTTCTTCAGATAGTCTGACCAAAGGTTTTGTTCATCTGGGTTGAAGCCGTTGTCAGAATCCTCTGCGTAATAGATAGTTCCGGGTCCTTTAAGAGCGCTTTCCGAAATCCGCTGCCTGGCCATCGAGGACATATTAATCTCAACGACGTTTTTGGGCTTTTGACTGACGCGTGGATTGGTTTGATTCGGATCTCTAAACATGGGTCCAAAGGCTTGTTGTAACAAGAGCAAGTTTTGCTTACTCAGATAAGTTTGGTCGTATCCGGCTTGGCTTAGCCCGTCTTTGATAAAGCTCTCGATTCGTTTTAGCGGCCAGTCCTGCGCTATTGTGGAATCCTTTTCCTTCAGGAACATCTTCATCTGTTGCGCGGCGAACTTAATCGTAATCCATTCACGATTCTCGATCTCAGTTGTCAAGGTCCCTGTTTCTGAGAAGATACTAATCTCGGTGGTTTTGAGAGCTTGAGGTTTGAAACTCACTTGCGGTGCTTTCGCTCTCTTTGCTTTGGTCTCTACAGTTGTCTGAACAGGTTCATATTCAAGATTGAAAAGCGGAAATAGAAACTGCTTCTTCTCTGGCATGTAACCCCAGCTCAGATGGTTCTCTATCTCAAGCACCTCTTTAAGCAAGTTCCGTATTTGTTCTTCCCACTTCTCATGGTTATTGATGGTGAGCAAAGGTTGCTCCATACCGATTGGAATTCGTAAGCCGCGCCCCAACACCTGGGCAATCAATAGCTTTGAATTGAACGCGCGGGATTCGTGAGGAACGATTTGGAAGACATTCTTCACATCCCAACCTTCCGTGAGCATGCTCACCGACACAATCCATTCCACAGGATTCGCCGGATCATCGACCTTCTTTAACAACGCCAGATTCTCGTTCCGCTTCTTCTCAGCGTGGTCGACAATAGACTGCACTCGTGCCTTATCTGCTTTTCCAGAAGGCATCCCTGAAGCAACCCAAATACACTTGGCTTCCGCATTGGCTCGGCTAAGCCTCTCTTTCTTCATTAAAAACTTCACCAGTTGATCCCAGACTTCGACACATTTCGCAATGCTCTCAGTGACCACGATAGTTATGACTTTCCGCTCTTCGCCATATGTTTCCCTATTCTGGTCATGAATCTTATGCGTTACATCCCAGGAGTGAGCCTTATATGTCTGTTCCTCTTTATAGTTTGGCTTCTTGACCACCTTGTCCTCGATCGCCTGCTTCAGCCCGTAGCGATAAACGACATCGGGAAAATACTCATTGCCGATATATGCTGTGCCAGTGAAATTCAAAATATAATGGAAATTGAAATCGGGCCTTTGCAAGAATTCCAACCACTTCTTCGTTGCCTGATCCGCTCTCGAAAAGATGTGATGGGCCTCGTCATTTAGGACGAGCATGCGGGTCCCTTGAGCCTTGAAGCTATCGTAGATAGAAGTCCCGGTTCGTTCATAGACAGCGTGAATATTCTCTACACAAATGTCTTTGTTTTCGATTGTCACATTTCCAGTCTGCAGGCCGGGCGTTGCGACTAGCGCTCCGATCTCCTGCATGATAGCCGTGAACTCGCGGTTGCCTATCAAGGCGCCAAACTTTTCCCGTAAACCATCCTCGATGGTTAACGAGGGGCAGAGTACCAAAACCTTGTCAACTAGGCCTTCGGCTAAAGCTATTGCGGCGACGCCATAGATGACATAGCTCTTACCCGTACCTGTAGCTAAATCCACTGAGACGCACTTGCGATCTCTAAGCGGCAGTCGACTTAGAAATTCATGCCGGTTCTCGTAACGCCTTTGCAGTACCTCGCGGCTGTTAAAATTCTCCAACGCTAGTCGCTCGGTGTTTGGATACTTGTCGGACACCAGGAATGCCAGGGCACTCTGAATCGCCCCTCTCTGAAATGAGTATTTATCCCCGCAAAGCAGATCGAGAAAGGCATCATATTTTGCCAAGATACTCAGCGTCTTTTCACTGTCGTCAGCGACTCTGAGAATCTGATCGTCTATTTTGTATTGAAGGCTCATTTAAAATCGTGCTTCGCAAGAACAACTTTCTTTTCGTTTCCATAACGGTCGCAAAAAATCATCATCATTTGCTTTCCGGAGAACTCTTCTTCACCGATGCGTAAAGAAAGCCTCTCGCACGGTTCAAAGCCGTCCTGAACACCGATGTTAGTTTTCGACCTCAAGCGCTTTAATTCTTCTGCAATGAGATCATTGGCCCAAAAGACTTTGCCGAGCTTAAAGATGTGACCGTCATAGTCCATATCTGCCATTGCCATTGAGAAGGTCTCAAAGTTCGCAAAGTCCTCGGGATCGGTGGCAAGCGTTTTGGAACGGAATTCAGTAAGGTGAATTGCATATTCCTTCAGCAGAGGCTTGTCCGGCGAACGCTCTTTCTTGCATTTCCACCGAGCCTGAGGCTGGGAAATGAAATCAAATCCAACCGCGTCAATCACCTCGTTTACATCCGCTTCCCTGGTTGGTTGCTTTAGTGCTCCTATCCTGCCGGCTTGGAGCAGTCGCATAAGGATCGAAATCGGCACCTTCAGAAAAACGTACGTGGTCTTGCCCACTGTGTATTCGTCTTCCGCGAAGTCCATTGAGACGATTGGCGCAATAACATAGAACTTCTCTCCGCCACTTCCGTTCATTGTTTCGTGGAAGCTCTTCACGTAATCGTAATCAATCGTGAGCTTCTTGTGGTCCGGATAGTTCCAGACGAAGGCGGAATGAACCCCGATGTAGCCATCGCAGCGAAACCCTTTGATAAAATGCTCATGCTCACGCACCTGAAAGAGCTTGAGCACAAACGGCCGATACTCCGCCCACGTCATTTTCTTCACAGCCTCGTTGTCATATACACCGGCGTTGTAAAGAGCAAACTCCCTTGCAATCAGGACTCCTTCCTTGTTGGTCTTCTCTCGTTTAGCCACGAAGGAAATACGGAACTCGATGCCCTTAATGGAAATGAGCTTCGTGCCCGCCCCATCCTCGACGTCCTTCAACTGGTCGGTTGGAACCCTGAGCTTTTCTTTAGGACAGACAAGCGAAACAACGCTGCTTTTCGTTACCAGACGATGCTTCCTGATCAAGGCCGCCATATCATCGAGCAATTCGAGGGTGATCTCACACTCACCCCTCCTTGCCTTTTCGGTAATAAGTAATACGGCAGCGTTCTTGAGGTGGTCAGACCAGTCGGCGACTCGTTCGGAATCGATGCGGACGTCCTTTTTTGAAGTGCCAATGGTTGTTGTCAGCGAGAACATTCGTTTTTGTGTTAGATAAATCGCTAACTTACCGCAGTCGATCGTTATCCATTTCCGTCCCAGCTTTTCAGCAACAGCTGCTGTTGTCCCACTGCCAGCAAAAGCGTCCAAGACGATGTCCCCTTTGTTCGAGGAAGCCTGAATTATTCGGCCAATAATCTCTTCAGGTTTTTGGGTTGGATATCCGAGGCGTTCAGCTGACTGATTATGAATCAGTTTGATATCTGTCCATACATCTTGGAGTGATACTCCTCCCACTTCGTCAGCAAATCTCTTCAACCGAGGAACGCCTTTCTTGGGCCAGTGAATTGCGCCGGCAGAATCGAGGGCATCAAGTTTCACCTGGACGCGAAGGTTGCGATCTATTCCATGGCGATCTAGCACGTCGTCCGGAAGTGCCCAATGCCGGCCCTTCGCGGAAACATCAATTCCTCTCCACGGTTTACCGCTGTCACCTTCTTTGGTGATGCCAGCAGCGGTCAGATCGCCGCGTGCATATCTGCGACCTGAATCAGGATCTACCTGATCGAAGAACTGCGCGACATATTCTTCGCTAACTGGCATACGAACATCGTTCCAGACCCAATAATCGCCTTTTGTGTAGAAGAAGATTGAGTCGTGAATAGACCCACATTTGCCGGCATCGTTATGCGCGCTCTGGCGTTTCCAAATGATCTCATTTTGGAATCTAGGCTCATCGAAGACCTCATCCATGATCGCCTTGATGTAATGCCCCTTCTTAGTATCGAGATGAACATAGATAGAACCGTCTGGGGCCAACAATTCGCGAAGAAGAACCAATCGCTTCCGCAAGAATTCAATAAACTGGGAACCTATTACCTTGTCGCGATAAGCCTTCTCTCTATCTTTCATGAAGTCTTGCCTCGTCGCGAAAGGAGGATCGATGTAGATGAGTTTTATTCGGTCGCGCGTGCCGAAGCGGTTGGGCCCCCGCTGGTCGGCGTAAAGCTCCTTGAGCGCGAGCAAGTTGTCGCCATAGATGATCATGTTGCGCCAGCCATCGGGGAAGGGATTATCCTCATTGAACAGGCGCATGAGCTGGAAAGGCGCTTCCGGTGTCCCGGCAATAATATCCTCACGCCGCGCCTTGCCTTCATAAACCAATCGATACTCCTTGGTGGCCTGAATAAACGTTCCATCGTCAGACGCAAAGAGCTTGCTCTTATACAAAGGCGGCAGGGGCTCCCCCTTCTCGATCAGGTCAATTAGTTTTCTTTTTTCCAGGTCAGTGAGTCGCGGCATTGTGTTTCCTCCGAAGCTTTTACCACAGATCTTGTTCGTTACAAGAACTCTGGCATTGATTCTGTGCGGGTTTAGACAGACTCTGGCTCAGCACCGATTGCATGAAGCTCAATACAGCAACCCAGAGCGAGTTTGAGAAATGCCCGGAGAGTATTAACCAACCGTCGGCTTGTGCAAGGTTTTAGCTAGGAAGCAGTTCCACCGGAAGATGCAGAAGAGCTTTCATGTAGTGAAGCGCGAGAACAAATTCAAGCAGGGCACAACGAAGAACGACCAGACGAGTCTCTGGGCAACCTGACGCCCCAGGGAATTTCTGTTAACCCACAAGCCCGAAGTCTCTAGTTAGGCTGGTCCTCAGCAGGAAGGGTACCAATCGCGCGCTGGTGCGAGATTTTATTTACCTAGCGCCCAGAGCGCGCGGCATGGTGGGCGCAGGTCTCCTTGCTAAGTCGCTCGGGCCTTTCAAGTCAACAAAACTATTGACAAGTCTAGTTTTAGGATCATAGAGTCCGCTCGAATAATTCGACTTTCCTATACCTCTCGTCCCAAGGAAGTTGGCCAAATCCGATTTCTGTCCAATCACAGGAGGAACATAACATGCTGCCAAGAAGCCTAGTCTCTACGGACAAGCAGCCCGATCACGAGGTGGTTGCCGCAGATAACACAACACGTACATACGTGATGCAAGGGAGTCCTAGGACTAGGGCCCTAGACATTTACCACCTGATATTCGCGCCCACGCACGCGTGCAATCTGAGATGTAAACACTGCTATCTTCCAGATCATGTCAACGAGCTTATACCCAAGGCTACTGCTTTGAGGCTATTGGATGAGTGGAGCGAGATAGTCTTGCAGGAACGAGGGCTATACGGCGGGATTTTTCACGTCAAGGGCGGTGAACCTTTTGTTATTTCCTATATTTGGGACATGATTGATCGGCTGACCCACCTCCAATCGCTTCAGCTGATGCTGACTACCAATGGCACCTTCACTGGCGAAAAAGTCTTCAAGAAGTTGAGTCGCTGCAACGAGGCGTTGGATGGCCACGCGACCATCGTTGTATCACTCGACGGGGCAACAGAGGACACACATGCAATCCTGCGCGGTAAAGGTCATTTTGCTAAGACTCTTCTGTTCCTCAAAGGAATCAGAGCCAGCGGAATTACGTTGCACCTCAATTGCGTTCTTCACAAAGGGAATCTACACGAGCTAGCTGCTTATATCGAACTTGCAAAAGGCTTTGGCGCGAGCCAAGTGAATTTTCTTGCTTTTGTGCCACGCGGAATTGGTTTGGGTTTTAGGGAGTTTCAGTTGCCACATATCGAGGTTTATCGCCATCTCGATGGGCTTTACAAGTCCGGCGATGAGGAAACGAAGGCTTTATTGGCGGGCAGCCTTTCACACATAAAAAAGCGTGAGTCCGCCGGAGAGTATCAAACGTCGCATGAATGCGTTGCTGCCTATCGAGGGATGTTCTACATAACGCCGGAAGGCAACGTGAATACTTGTCCAAATATTGTTTTCCCAGAGTTCTCTCTTGGTAATGTGCTTCGGAATACGTTGAAAGAGATTTGTGAAAAACTGCCAAAGCTTCATGAAAGGCTTGGCCGCTACGCTGACCATTACGCCTGTTCAGGAGAAAAGATTCTTTATGAAAAGCAAGCTGATAGGGTTAACCAAGAATCGCTACTAATTCTGTCGAAAGAGCTGAGGTCGAGATCGAATAACGACGCTGGGGAAGGTAAGGCACTCTCCTATTGCTTTAGCAGAAACTACTGAACGCAAAGCTATGTCTTCTGTCCTTTCCCCTAAGAACAGCATCCCGCCCACGCCTCCAGCCTCGATCAACCAGGCGCAAAGGGTTTGGACTGTTCTCCAGAACCCACTGACTTCGTCATCGCTTTTTGCGCTTGTCGTTTCTACCATTCTACAGGGCTTCTACTTTAGGCACACCCAACCAGCCGTGTTCTATTGGATTGTGATTGCTAGTATTTGCTTACTTCTTGGTTATAACTATATCGGAAGCATTTTGCTCGAGCTCAATAAAGATCGGTGGTTAGACGGACTGCGGTGTCCAAAGTTCGAGAGATACATGCGCGTATTAATATTAATAGCGATTCAATCTCTTCTTGGTATTGTCGTGGCTTTTTTTGGAAGGGCGAAAGAAGTACTTGGTATCTTCTTGGTAATCATTAGTGGACTTTATCTTGTTTGGGATATCTTGATCTGGTTCGGAGGAACAACCCAAGAAACCAAAAAGACCTGTTACCGATTTATTTTGTGGGATATTATTGTTCTGGTAGCAGGTTGCAATATTTTCTTTACTTCAAAGATCGATCCGAATGATGCTAAAAACATCAATTCAATTTTGCTAGGCTTTATTGCGGGTCCGATCCTAATTGTGCTTTCCTTGAGTTTTACCTTGTGGGGACAGGAACTATTTGCAAATTGGGTAACCCGAAAGCGGTCGAATGCCGTTCGTGCCTTACTCGCAATTGTGGTCTTCATGCTTGTCGATGGTTTTGTCTGGTTCCTTTACTTGCATGCAAGTCAATGACGCGGCTTTCGCAGCGGCTCATCGGCTTGTTTCTCGTTCCTTAGCTAATAATCCCTTGAGTCTGTTGAAACAAGGACTCATTTGGACAGATCGGAAGGAGTTTTTCGGTGTCGAAAAAAACAATCGGGATTTTACTGCTGGTGATTATCTTTGGATCTGGTTTGGCTTTTTACTTGCACAAGAGACGAAGCCAAGTTCCGCCGCAACAGACAGTTAGGATAGGCATTGCAAATTGGCCCGGTTTTGCAAGTGGAATGGTTGGAAATGAGAAAGGCTTCTTTAAGGATCTCAAACTCCAGTATACCGTCGCTGACAACCAACCTGCCAGATATGCTGCGTTTCAAAATGGAGACTTCGACATCTTAACAGTCTCAGTAGATGAGTTTGCGCAAAATGCCGAAAGGCTACATGGCACCATTATATTGGTCACTGATACTTCCTACGGCGGGGATGGAATAGTCGTTCGGCCAGACATAAAGAGTCCTTCACAATTGAAGGGTAAGAGGATCGCGTTCGCGCGGGCCACCCCTTCGCACTACTTGCTCTATAAGGTGTTACAGAGCGAAGGATTGTCGCCTGCCGATATCAAGCAAGTAATGGTGGACGATCCAGGGCAGGCAGGCCAAGCATTCATAGGCGGATCCGTAGACGCTGCTGTTACTTGGGAACCGTTTCTCAGTGAAGTCGAGAAGAAAGGTAATGGTCGGGTATTACTTACCACTCGCGATTACCCCACGACAATAGTGGATATTTTAATTGCTTCGGATAGGCTGGCGCAAAACCCCGATCTGTTACGAAAGTTCTTGGACGGGTGGCTAGAATCTGTCGACTATATTAAGCAACACCCTGATGAATCTACGAAGATTATTGGCAAAGGACTTGGTATCAAGAGCGAGGACGCCGCAGGGACGATGGCAGGGCTTCGATTTGCTGATCGTCAGAGCAACAAGAGCCTCTTTGACAAGAAAGATCCCTCGCGCACTAAACTCGCGGAGCTACTGAAAGAGGCGGCAGCGTTCTGGAGATCTCAAGGTGTTGCATCTGCTGGACCCGGAATGGAAAGACAGATATCGGAATCTTCCGCTGTGTACTTCAATCCGTAGTTGAATTCCCCTTGAGTCAAATGAGATCAAGCCGCCGAGTAGGTCTAACCTGACTGATCGATGGTAAACAAGATTCAGTTTCTCAGTTTTAGTCTTGTCTTGGCGATCTACATCGCACTCTTCTGGCTGGTCTTTGTTCGCAGACGGCTAACAGGGCAACTCTTACTGACAACCGACTATAAGCGTTACCGGGGGTTGTCTCTAATCTATTGGTCTAGCCCATTTCTTTTTCTCGCTATCTGGGGATTGGTATCCTCTTCTGGTGGCTTGAGAAATATCCCTACTCCAATTGAAGTGCTGAAATCGTTTGTGACCCTGACGTCAACGGGCCAACTTATTAACGAGGCTCGTGTGAGTGTAGAGCGCGTTGCAATCGGATTTATTCTGGCAAGTGTTATTGGCGTCCCCGTAGGTTTGCTTGCTGGGACCTTCGTCATCGCGAATCGATTGGTTACTCCTGTTAATAGCTTCCTGAGATATATACCACCAACATCGTTTATTGCTCTGCTGATTGTTTATTTTGGAGTGGACGAGGCCTACAAGTACGCAGTCATTTTTTTTGGCCTAATCTTTTTCATTATTCAAATGGTTGTTGATGTTGTTGATGACTTGGATAAGCGATATATCGAAATCGGTATAACCAGTGGATTCTCTAACTGGGATCTTTTTACAAGTGTGGTAGTGCCTTCTTGTTGGCCAAGGGTTTGGGACGTTCTTCGGATCAATTTAAGTGCGGCGTGGACTTTTCTCGTCGCCGCAGAGATTGTGGGTGCTGAGAGCGGTCTAGGTCATCTAATAGCCGTCAGTCAAAGATTTCTCCGAATTAGCGATCTATATGCAGGCATATTAGCCTTTGGCATTATTGGCTTGGTTTCTGATAAGTCATTGGAGGTGGTTAGTAAATGGCTTTTCAAATGGTATTACATCGAGCTTAGAAGATAATGAGCACCGTATGATAAGACTGAGCAACATTTGCTTTAGTTATGATAAGGATCTAGTCGTGGACAACCTCAGTTTCAATGTGCCTTCCGGCGAGATCCTGAGCATAGTCGGACCGTCGGGTTGCGGCAAGTCCACGTTGCTACTTCTAATTGCAGGCCTATTACGACCCCAAAGTGGGGAGGTAGCAATTTCGAAGGATGAACGTGAGAGCCTAGCCGCTCTCCGCTTCTTGTTTCAGGATTATGACGCGTTTCCTTGGCAGACAACCTGGGGTAATGTTAAGTACTCGGCTTCCAAGGGTTCATATCCCTCTAACCGTGAAGTTAAGGAAATGTTGACAGGTGTCGGTCTCTTGGATAGCCAGGAAAAGTATCCCGGAGAGTTGTCCGGGGGGATGAGAAAACGACTGGCGCTCGCCCGCTGCTTAGTTACGAAACCAGCGGTGTTGCTTCTAGACGAGCCGTTCTCTAAGCTGGATGTTGATACGCGGTATGATATGTACAGCTTATTGCAGAAACTATGGCTCAGTCTTCACCAAACTATTGTGCTAGTTACTCACGACCTGCACGAAGCAATCCTTCTGGGGTCTCGGATCCTCGTCGCAACCAGTCTACCTTTCAGAGTGCGCACCTTCATAGAAGTCCCGTTTGAGTACCCTAGGAATGATTCACTAGAAGGCTCTCCGGAATATGTAGAGATAAGCACGACATTGAGGGATGCCTTACGTCTCGGTGAATTGAGATCGGTTCGGTGACTTAATGCTAAGATGAATCGAGCTTGCGAGCCGTCCCGCAAGTAGTAACTGAGACTCGCTCGGATCCACATACTAACCGTCCTCAAGATAATACAAATTCTATTTACCTTATTCAGGGTCCGCTGCGCTCAAACGCGCTGTGGCGGACTCGTTCGAGGTAGTCGGCGGTGGGGTTGAGGGGGCTGGGGGTGAGGGTGAAATCGTAGGAGAAGAGGATTATGCCGTCCGCGCCAAGAGAGCGGGCGGCGGTTATTTTTTCGACGGTTGATTCTACGGGGATGCGATAGGCGCCGATGCCGGCCCAGACTTTTTTGTGGGCGGCGTGGGCGGTGGTGGTGGCGACTTGGATTTGTTTCTTGAAGACTTCTGTATCTGTTGTGTAGGCCATGGGGCAGACTACGTCGAGGATGCCCATTGAGAGCCAGCGGCGCCAGTCCTGGAAGCGGCGGGTGTAGGCGTTTTCATCGTTGGCGAAAACGGCGGCGGAGACTGTGACGTTGGGTTTGCGGCGCTTTACTTCGCGGTAGATGCGCTGGACTAGGGTTGTGATCTGCTCGCGTTGGAAGTCGGCGAACTGGGCTGGGTACATTTCGGTGAGGGCCAGGGGGTTCTGCTGCAACAGCCGACTCATAGATTGATTTGAGCCCGCTGGTTTTAGGCCTTGAAATGTAATCGAGACCGACCCGCTACCGCGTGGTGGTACTGACTTCATTCTCACATCGTTAGCCATTCCCCTGCTGTCCGCTACTGAAGCTTGAGGCGGGGGCAAGCCACCCTTCCTTACTGCAAGTATTCCAAGAGGCTCAAGTATTCCAGGAGGCTCCAGCCATTTGCCGCTATGTTCCTCTTTCGAGACTTGAAAGAGCGGGGGCAAGCCACCCTTCCTGACTGCAAGTATTCCAAGAGGCTCAAGTATTCCAAGAGGCTCAAGTATTCTAGGGGGCTCCAGCCATTTGCTGCCATGTTCCTGTTTCGAAAGTTGAAAGAGCGGGGGCAAGCCGCCCTTCCTTACTGCAAGTATTCGAGGGGGCCTTGTTGTTCCGGGAGGCCTTAGTGCAGGTATTCCAGAGTGAAGTATTCCTGAATGCTTCAGCCATTTGCGGAAGTTGTTCAGAGACGTGCGGCTGTAATCGAAATCGGGGCTCGCGAGTCTTATGTAGTCGAAGTGGAGACCATCGACTTCGTAGTGGTTCAGAACGTCCATCCAGATCTTATAAATATGTTCGCGAACCTTCGGGTTGGCTGGTCCAGTGTAAACGCCTTCCAATTCGGCGCGGTTTGCTTTGGACCACTCTACGATGCGCGCTCGGTAGCGCGGGTCTTGAGGTGACATGTTGTAGAGCTCGGCGGCAATTGGTCGAGGAACGGCGAGCCACTCAGGATGCTTGTTGTAGACGTGGTTTGGATCTGTGGGCAGCGCGTCAAGATTTGCCAGGAGACTGGTGTTGAGCCAGGCGTGGACTTTCAGGCCTCGGCGCTTTGCTTCGGACAGGGTGACGGCCAGGGGATCGAACTCTGGATCTTTCAGGTCCGTGGCGCGCGGCTCCTGGTGGGAGCGGTAGTATGCATCGCCGCGGCCGCGCACCTGGATGATGATTGTGTTGAAGCCGTTGTTCGCGGCGGTGTCCACCATGGTGCGAATCTTTTCGGGGGAGGTGAGAGTTGTGCGCACGACCCATAGGGCGCGGACTTCGTTATTGGTTTGTGATGCGGCGGGGGAAGGATTGAGAAGATAGAAGACGGCTAGGAAGGCTGACAGGACATTAAGTCTTTTTCTGAACATGATGTTTGCCGGCTACCCTCTCCCAGAGAAGCGCCGTGATAGTAACCGCTTTCAATGGCTTTCCAAATTGTAAACCGTTAAAACGGTTAGGTGATCAATCGAGAGGCTTTATCACCTGACTGAAGTCAGGTGTGAATGAGATAGGAAGCTTCGTTAGCTGGAGTCTTCTTCCACTCCCGGAACTTCACACTCAGGGGGAGACCCACCCGCTATCCCGACGAGTCGGGATACTGACCTCATCGGGACCGCAGCGACCGCAAGTCAGCGCTTTGCAAGAAAGGCATTCAAGCAGCGGGGGCATGCACCCTTCCTGACTGCAAGTATGTTAAGGAGACCCTCGCTCAAAATGGAAATCTGGGCTTGTTCGAAGATGCAGAAAAGAGCTTTTGGCTTCGTTGGAACTCATTAGGGTTCGAAGACTGGCGGGAAGATTTAGTTTCCGTTGGAGCCAGTTGAATCGGAGTCATCTGGACCATAGTCGATAACTTGAATTGGCGTATCGCCCAGATCGAATACAAGGCTATGAAAGTCGACGTCGAACCAGTCGTGAAACATTTTCAAGTTACGCTTTGGAGGCCACAGGACCGGATCTGTATACCAGGATTCAAGCTCTGCTTTGAACACTTCTTCATAGCACCACTCCAGAGTGGCGGACTGCTCTGCTTTGTCTGAGGTGTCCCAAAGCTCCGGAATCAGATATGCAGAGGGATCGTCGCGAATATAGTCGAGCGTTAGATCTTTTTCGTAGTCTACCGATTGCACCCAGTCGAAAAACGGTTGCTTCGGTCTAACTAGCATCAGCGAACGATCAATGTCGAACATGTTTTCTAGTCTGCCTGTCGCCTTTAATTCTTGATGGTGATTATAACAATCTCCGAATAAAAACCGTTAAAACGGTTAGGTGATCAATCGAGCGGCCGGGGACACCTGACTGAAGTCAGGTGAGAATGAGATAAAAACTTAACGTCGCTCGGCTTCGCTGCCTTAATGAGATTAGCTTAACGTCGCTACGGCTTCGCCGCCTGATGTGCGGAAGTGGCTACGCCCTTCCGTCAAGCGGCTTTTGTGACTGGGGCTGCGCCCCGGGGCATAGCCCGAAAAATCAAAAACTCAGGTGACGGCGGGGCGTAGCCACCGCCTCACATCAGGCGGCATAGCCGTAGCGACCATTACGATCGTATTTGGCATCCCTCACTGGGAAAGAGACCCACCCGCTACCCGGACGAGTCGGGAAACTGACCTCATCGGGATCGCGGCTATCGCAATGGTGCGGCGACCCACCCTTTACCGCGTAGTGGTTGACCTCATCGGGACCGCAGCTATCGCAATGGTGCAGAGACCCACTCGCTAACGCGGGCGGTACTGACTTCAGGGACCACAGCTATAGCGATTCAGCGCCTCCGATCACAGCGATGCCCCAGCTTCAACTTGTTAGTCGTAAACCGTTAAACGGTTAGGTGATCAATCGAGCGAGCGGAACCACCTGACTGAAGTCAGGTGTTAATGAGATGGCTTGACGATGCTCCCTATCTTCGTTCCCAGATATCGCAAGTTTTATTCACTTGATCTCGGACTTGCTCCCTGGCGTCGCTTCGGTCCCAACCTTTGCCTAGCAGATCATCATAGTTTGATTCGCGATGGCGGATGTGCGCGATCACGGCGAGGCGAACGGCTTCTTCATCGAAAGCCTTTGCCGCCGCCGAGCGCCCAACTCGGCCGCTGTATTTCCGGCAGGCGTGTTCGGCGATTAGCGTCTCTCTGCCGCGAGGGCAATTGGGAAACAGTTCTCGTACCCGCGTCGCGAATGCGTGAATGTATTGGTGGTCGAGTTCAGCTCGCCGCTCCTGTTCTCGCTCGTTGCGCCGGGCCCTGACTTCACTGTCAGCCAGGCATTCAGATTCGGCTTGCTCCAGCGCCTTCTCTTCGACCAGCAGTCCCTGCCGCTCGTAATGCTTGCGCGCCCGACTCCATTTCAAGACTACGGCAGAGAGCGCTGAATGTTTTCGCGCGCGTCTGGTAAGCGCCGCATCACCACTGGAAAGAAAGATCAGTTGATCGAGGTCGCCGCAGGAAAGGCATAACGCGCCTTTTTCTCTGTTGAGAGTGATCCAGGCTTTGCGGCCCAGCTCTTCTTTGCACTCGTCACACTTCGAGTCACGAGTCGAGATGAAGACTTTGATTTCTTCAGTGCTGTTCATGCTGATGGTTATCCGCAGATTACGCAGATTACACAGATTAGGATGGGCTGACAATGATTTGGAGGTCACTTACCAACCGTTAAGTTTGCGCCGGTTGACAGCCCATAAAAGCAGATTTTCCATATTCATTTTCCATTTCTCATTTTTCATTTATTAGCCAGTGGCCCAAATAGCAGAAGGTTCAATGGCAAATGAGAAATGGAAATGACATATGGAAAATCTAGCTTGGACAAGGAGCGGGGGCATGCCCCCTTCCTGACTGCAAGTATGCCGGGTAGACAATGAATGGGCGGGGCAACGGATGAAAAAAGGCGTCCAGTCTCGACCTGATCGAAACTGGACGCTTGTGGGTCAACTCCCTGGAGTGCGGCGCCTTGTCGCCGCTTTAGTTTGCTGACCAAAGCGCTGACAAGGCAGCGCACTCCAAAGAGTTAGTTCATGAGTTGCAGGTTCAAGATCTGCTCCAGGATCGTGCCGAGGAGGCTGGCGGTGCCGTTTGAATAACGGCCGTATTGAGATCGGCTGTAGTAGCCGTCTTCGTAGCCGCGCTGGAAGCCTTCACGGAAGTAGTATTGGTACTCGCTGAAGTCCACATAATAGCCGTCGTAACCATAGCTGCTGTCCTGGTAGCCGATGGCGTCCTGGGGACTGAAGCCCCAACCATCCTCGCGGTCGGCCTGGCCGGCGCGCCAGCCTTCTGCATAACCGTTGTTGACCGCTTGCTGGAGCATTTGCGCGCCATAACGGTTGGTTTCGTAATAACTACCGCCGCGCGAATAGCGATAGTTGGATGGTCCATAATCGCTGTAGCGCCAGTTTTGAAGACGCAGTTGGTCCTGTCGCAAGCGCTGGAGATACATTTGCTGGTAGCGCAACTGTGCCCGGCGTCTCTGCTGCTCGAGCATGCGCTGTTGCTGCCAGGCATAACTCTGCCGGCGAGACATTTCGTTGCGATACTGGTTGGCACGCTGTTCCTCATTCGCGCGCCAGTCGCGTTGGTTGTTGTTTGAGCGATTGGAACCGTCGCGCCAGCGATCGGATTGCCGTGGCTGCGTCGCGGTTGGCTGCTGATCACGCTGGCGTCGTTGCCAGTCATTGTTCTGTGGGTTCTGTTGCTGATCACGCTGGCGGCGCTGCCAATCGCTGTTCTGCTGACTCTGTCGCTGCCGGCGTTGCTGGTCCTGATCCTGCTGAGCGCGCTGGCGGTTCTGTTCCTGTTGGGCGCGCTGCTGATCCTGGTTCTGCTGGACACGCTGGCGGTTTTGTTCCCAGCGTTGCTGCTGTTCTGCACGCTGCTGATCCTGGTTCTGCTGGACACGCTGGCGGTTTTGTTCCCAACGCTGTTGCTGTTCTGCGCGCTGTTGGTCCTGATTCTGCTGGACGCGCTGGCGGTTTTGTTCCCAACGTTGTTGCTGCTGGGCGCGCTGCTGGTCCTGATTCTGTTGGGCGCGCTGGCGATTCTGTTCCTGTTGTGCCCGCTGGTTTGATTCAGTCTGCTGCGCTGCACGTTGAGCTTCACGCTGCCGTTGTTGTTCGGCGCGCTGTTGGCCGGCTTGCGCCTGTTGGGCTTGCTGGTCCTGTTGCTGGCGTTGCGCGCGACGAGCTTCGCGCTCAGCCTGGCGCTGGGCATTCTGATCCTGATTTGGCTGCGCCTCGTTGGCCTGGTTATTTTCCTGTCCCCGGCCGTGACGTCCCTGGGCGAGCGTTACGTTGGCGGCGCCGGTTAGCAGCGCCAGGGCGAGCGCTGCCGAAGTTGCGAGGCCCTTCTGGTTTACTTTCATTGTATTTCCCTTCGATTGATTGCTGATGTCTCTTGGGAAGAGACCCTATGGTTGGCAATTGTCGTTCCAGCGGCGGAAATGAAGTGGGAGGCGCGATCTTAGGAGGAGCAACGCGACGATATGATTCATGAGTGAACGGTTTGGGATGCGCTGTGGTCCGGAGGAGAGGAAAAGGGGAGAAGAGCGGACGGATTTTTCATTTGTCATTTTCCATTTCTCATTTTTCATTGGTGCTTCTGTTGTTCAGATAGCTGAATCCCAATGGCAAATGAGATATGGAAAATGAGATATGGAAAATCTTGGTTTTGGTTCTTGGAGGCGGTGAGTCAAGGAGCAGGGGGGATGCCCCTGCTCTCAACTTCTTAATCGTAAACCGTTAAAACGGTTAGGTGATCAATCCAGCGACCGGAACCACCTGACTGAAGTCAGGTGTTAATGAGATGGCTTAACGACGCTACGGCTTTGCCGCCGGATGTGCGGAAGCGGCTATGCCCTTCCGTCAAAGCTGCTTTTAGTAAGTGGGGCTGCGCCCTGGGCGGCATAGCCCAAAAATCAAAAGGTCAGGTGACGGCGGGACTGAGCTCCGCCGCACATCAGGCGGCATAGCCTTAGCGACGACGAACTGACTGATTGATGAGGAATCGGCAATCAGAGATCGGGACCAGCTGTCGCAATACGCCCAGGATGGAGCCATTCAAACAGCGGGGGTAAACCACCCTTCCTGACTGCAAGTATGTTATGAGGCTCAATCTCTGGCGTGGAGTAGTGGCCTGGATTACGCGGCGTTTAGAGTACCAACTTCAGTTGGGTTCTATTAACAAAAAGCCCGACTGAAGTCGGTACTCTGAACGCCCGCTTACGCTACGAACCTGATAATGCGAGGGCAATGGCAAATGAGAAACGGGAAATCTGGCTCTTGGCTTGTTGGGAGACGGGTGGAAGAGCGGGGGCATGCCCCCTTCCTGACTGCAAGTAGATAGCGGTGATACAATCCGCGCCCAATGCGCTGCCCTGTTTGTCAAAAGGATATTCCTACCGACGCCACGTCTTGTCCGGCGTGCGCTACGTCGTTCGACGATGTAGCTACGCAGCGGCTCGAAACACCTGGCGCCGGGCGCTCCGACCGCAAGGCCGAAGGATTCGGCAATGCTCGCGGCTCGGACTTCAGTCGAAGTCCGGAGCGCAACGCTCAAGGCTCGGACTCCCAGGGTGGTCGCAGTACAAGCTCAACTTCCTTTGACGCAATCGACGATGCGCGGTTCGTGCCGGGGACGATGCTGGCTGAGCGTTACCGCATCGTGGGCCTGCTCGGCAAAGGCGGCATGGGCGAAGTCTATCGTGCTGACGATCTCAAACTGGGCCAACCCGTCGCGCTCAAGTTTCTTCCCGATCATCTGATGCGCGACGGCGCCGCAGTCGCCCGCTTTCATCGCGAAGTGCGCGTCGCCCGCCAGGTCTCGCACAAGAATGTCTGCCGCGTTTATGACATCGGAGAAATGGACGGCCATCACTTTCTCTCGATGGAATACATCAAGGGCGAAGAGCTCTCTTCGCTGCTGCGGCGCATCGGTCGTTTACCTGAAGACAAGGCGATTCAGATCGCGCGCCAGATTTGTGCCGGAGTCGCTGCCGCGCACGATCGCGGCGTCCTGCATCGCGATCTGAAACCTGAAAACGTCATGATCGATGGTGACGGCAATGTGCGCATCACCGACTTTGGCATCGCCAGCCTGGTAGAAGAAGCCAGTGACGAAGAGAGCCGCGTGGGCACGCCCGCCTACATGTCGCCGGAACAACTCGCGGGCAGGGAGCTGACAGTCAAAAGCGATATCTATTCGCTTGGTCTGGTCCTTTATGAATTGTTCACAGGTAGAAAGGCCTTCAGCGCGCCGACACTTCCACAACTGCTGAACCTGCGCAACAGCGACTCCACACCGACGAATCCCTCGACACTCGTCAAAGACATGGAGCCCCTGGTCGAGAAAGTGATCCTGCGCTGTATCGAGAAGGATCCGGAGAAGCGTCCTGCTTCGGCCTTGCAGGTTGCGGCCTCTCTGCCCGGTGGCGATCCGCTGGCTGCGGCGCTGGCTGCCGGCGAGACGCCTTCGCCGGAGATGGTGGCGGCAGCGTCGAAAGAAGGGTCACTGAAACCTGCGGTCGCTGTCTCACTTTTGGCTTTCATCCTGTTGGCCATTGGCGTAGTTGTTCTGCTTTCAGAAAAGACCCAGCTGCATCGTCGGGTTCCCCTTGAAAAATCACCTGAAGCACTGAAGGAAAGAGCCCACACAATTATCGCGAAACTTGGTTATACCGATCCGCCGGCGGACAGCACTTACGGATTGGGCAGTGACTTTAGTTTTCTCAGATACGTCGAAACAGAAAATCCTTCGTTGTTGAAGCAGCTGTCGACTTCCCAGCCGGCGGCGATCTATTTCTGGTATCGTCAGAGTCCGGAAATGCTGATTCCAATGGTGCGCCTCGGAGTTCGCGCTTCGGAGAGTGATCCGCCGGAAACGCCGCGCGGCAATATAAGGGTGGAGTTGGATCCGCTGGGAAGATTGATTGAGTTGCGTGCCGTGCCGCCTCAAAGAGATGAATCTTCTCAGCCCACTGCGTCGCCGAACTGGTCCGCTCTCTTTGAAGAGGCCGGGCTGAATCAGACGAGCTTTACCTCGACAGCGTCAAAGTGGGTTCCACCAGTAAACAGTGACAGCCGGGCTGCATGGGAGGGCCCGCTTCCGAGTCAACCGCAGGTCCCGCTCAGAATTGAGGCTGCTGCTTATGCGGGCAAGCCGGTCTTTTTCAAGATCATCGGTCCATGGAATTCGAAAGGGCTGATGAATCAGTATCAGCCCAACTTGTTAGGTAAGATATTCGTCTTCGTAGTTGTCGCGGCGTTGTTGGCGTTTGTGGTTATTGGCGTACTGCTGGGCAGAAGAAATCTGCGCGACGGTTCCGGTGATCGCAAGGGCGGAGCAAGGCTGGCAATTTACATATTTTTGGCCCTAATGGTTTCCTGGGTTTTCCGGACACACCACTATGGAGCTTCTGAAGAGTTGAACCTGTTGCTGGTGGGCGTTGAATTCGCGCTGCTGCCAACGGTGCTGTTGTGGCTGTTCTATCTCGCGGTCGAGCCCTACGTCCGGCGCTGGTGGCCTCACCGGATAATTTCCTGGAGCCGTTTGTTGGCAGGTGACTTCCGCGACCCGCTGATCGGAAGAGATCTTCTTATTGGATCGGTTTTTGGCATGGCATTGGTGATCGTCTTCAACCTCTGGGTACTGATTCCGGCATGGCTGGGTCACTCTGGGGCGCCGATGACGGTTAAGCTCCACACCTTGCTCGGAGTGCGCGAAGCGGTGGGCGAATTCTTTTTTACTGGAGTGACGCTGATCGTTTTCCTCGCGGTAGCTTGTCTCTTCCTGCTGCTTTTGTTGCACGTTCTTTTCCGTCGTAGGGAATGGGTCGCACTTGCCGTCGCCTGGCTTATGTTTACACTGGCGACGGGTTTGGGCAGTCGTTATTTGGTTGTAAGTCTGAGTTGCGCGGCGGTGTACTCAGCTTTGCTTATCGCCGTGGCAACTCGATTTGGTTTGCTGGCTTTGACGGCCGCGCTGTTCCTGTTATCGGTATTCACCAATTTTCCGATGACCACGGACTTCTCCGTGTGGTATGCATCATCTACGATTTTCGCACTGGCCACGGCGCTGGCTCTCGTTGCTTATGCTTTCTACATTTCGCTGGGTGGCCAGCCAGTTTTTAAGCGCCCGATCTTACGCGAGTGACTTGTTGGGACAGGCCCATTAAGGCAGATTTTCCATTTGTCATTTCTCATTTTTCATTTGTCATTAGCGGCCCAATTGAGTGATTGATTACGATAGGTGCGGTCCCATCGCAGGCAGTCATGCTGCGGGCCAATGAGGTCAGTACCACCATGCGGTAGCAGGTGGGTTCTGAAAGCGAATGTACCAGGCAGGAATCAGCGAAGTACGTGGTTAGATACCGCAGGCCTGAACTCAACCGGGACCCACCCGCTACCGCGTGGTGGTACTGACCTCATCGAGACCGCAGCTATCGCAATTTCATCATCACTGATCCTGAAATCAGCAGCGCTAGCGTAACGGCTAAAGCCCCAGAGGTTAAGCCCGTTGAAACGGGCTTTGAAATTCCTGGTACCTATTGACCCGGCCGTCAAACGGCCGGTCTAGTAACCCTGCGGGGGAAGCCGCGTGAACGCGGCTAAGGAAATACGTTACAATCCCGCCGCCGATGATGCCCCCAATGACCCAGTGCCCAACTTGCTCGGCGGAAGTGCCCGAAGGAAAACTCTCGTGTCCGTCTTGCGGAGCTTCGGTGACCGATTCGTTTGCGCCGACGCGCAGAATTGATTTGGAGGAGTCGCCGACGATTAGATCAGCCGGCAAACCCTCCCCAACGAAACCAGCCAGCGAGCGTCCTCTGGTCCAGTCAGGCAGCGGCGAAAAATCTGTTCGCTCAGCATCCTCTTTCGACTCAATTGACGACGCGCGGTTTGTTCCCGGAACGATTCTGGCCGAGCGCTATCGCATCGTCGGGCTGCTCGGCAAGGGCGGCATGGGTGAAGTCTATCGCGCCGATGATCTGAAACTTGGCCAACCAGTCGCGCTCAAGTTCCTTCCCGATCGTTTGTTGAATGACGGCGCGGCGCTGGCACGCTTTCATCGCGAGGTGCGTGTCGCCCGCCAGGTGTCGCATCGAAACGTTTGCCGCGTTTACGACATCGGCGACATCGACGATCACCATTTCCTCTCGATGGAATACATCAAGGGGGAAGAGCTCTCGTCGTTGCTGCGTCGTATTGGCCGCCTGCCGCAGGATAAAGCGATTCAACTAGCACGGCAGATTTGCGCCGGGCTCGCCGCGGCACACGAGACAGGTGTGCTGCATCGCGACTTGAAGCCTGCGAATGTGATGATCGATGAGCACGGCAACGCGCGCATCACGGACTTTGGTTTAGCAGGATTGGCCGAAGAGTTTCACCAGGATGAGCTGGCGGCGGGAACGCCCGCCTACATGGCGCCGGAACAACTTGAAGGAAAAGACCAGACAGTAAGGACCGACATCTATTCGCTGGGCCTGGTTCTTTACGAGCTCTTCACGGGCAGGAAAGCGTTTGAAGCATCGACCCTAAATGAATTAATCAAACTCCGCCGCAGCGACGCGACCCCAACCACACCCACGTCCATAGTCAAAGATCTCGACCCGCTCATCGAGAAAGTAATCGATCGCTGTATTCAAAAAGATCCGGCGCAAAGGCCGGCTTCGGCATTGCAAGTAGCGGCGGCTCTGCCCGGAGGTGATCCGATTGCGGCAGCACTTGCCGCCGGCGAAACGCCTTCACCGGAGATGGTTGCTGCGGCGCCGATGAAGGGGGTGCTTCGCCCCGCAATCGCCGCTGCGCTTTTCATTTCCTTCGTCGGAGTGCTGGCTCTGTGTTGTTGGCTGACGAAGTACATCGCCGCCTATCGTAATGCGTCGCTCGATCAGTCGCCCGAAGTCTTGCGCGCGCATGCGCGTGATGTGATTAAGAAGCTGGGTTACACCGAACCACCGCTCGACAGCGCCGACGGCTTTATCCTTAAGGAAGATTACCTTCAATACATGGCGGCGCACGATCAGTCGCCAACTCGTTGGGACAAGATGCGCGAAGGACGGGGCCCTTACCGTTACTGGTATCGCCAGAGTCCACGCTACTTCGACACGGTTGACGACATTGCGGTGGACAGGCCGCCGCTTGATGTCTCAGGAATGATCAGCATCTTTCTCGATACGGAGGGACGGCTGCACTGGTTCATCGGTGTACCGCCGCAACGTGAACCGCCGGGTGGCGAGGACGTCCAACCCGATTGGTCGCTCCCTTTCAGCGAAGCGGGACTGGACATAGCCAAATTCCAACCGGTCACATCCACACAAGTTCCCTTGCACGCCTACGACACGCGCGCCGCCTGGGACGGACCAGATCCATCGAATCCCGCACTCAAGACGCACGTTGAGGCTGCAGCCTTTCGGGGCAAGCTGGTCTACTTCGAAACTGTTTATCCGTGGGACCAGCCGGTGAGGCAAGAGGTGGCGCCCGAGAACTGGAGTAGCAAAGCACTGACGTTCATTCTCCTGGCGGTCTTCATCGTCGCTCTGGGCGGGAGCGCACTGCTGGCACTCAAGAATCTGCGGTTGGGCCGTGGCGACCGGCGCGGCGCTGCCCGGATGGCTCTTTTGTACTTCACGGCTCGCATGCTGCTGTGGCTCTTCTTCGAGCACCATAACGGTCTGCCCGAGCGCGAGTATGAACTGATTATGCGAGACCTGGCGCGGGCAATGTTCTTCGCGGTGTTCCTCTGGTTGCTCTACATCGCGCTTGAGCCGTTCGTCCGGCGACGCTGGCCTGAGCGGATCATTTCATGGAGCCGTCTGCTCGCGGGCGGTTTTCGCGATCCACTGGTCGGGCGCGACATTCTGATCGGCGCGATTGTTGGCGTGGGCATGATACTCAGCACCACGCTTGCTTATGTTGGGCCCCGGTGGATCGGAGGACCGCCAAGATTGGCTCTTAACCCCGGCAACACCAACATCGGCGCGCACCTGTTCCTACTCAGGTTTTTAGCACAGTTCACGGGCGGACTGTTCGATGCTTTTATCGCTCTTTTCCTGTTGCTGCTGTTCGTCGTTTTACTGCGCCGCGAGCGGCTGGCGATCGTTGCGCTCTGGCTCCTTACAACTCTGGTTATAACTTTAGTGACGCAGGTGAACGTGCTGATGATACCGCTGGTCGCCGTGACAAGTCTGCTGGGAGTCTTCACTCTCTACCGCTTTGGATTGCTGGCCGCAGTCTCTGCCCTCTTCTTCTTCCATTTGTGGGTTTTCTTCCCCATCACTACCGAACTGACAGCGTGGTATGCGACGGACTTCGTCATCGCGCTTGTGGTTTGTGTGGCGCTGGCGGCTTATGGGTTTTACATTAGCCTGGCGGGGCAGCCTCTGTTTAGTGGGAAGCTTTTGGAAGATTGACAGTCAGCCGCGTTCACGCGGCTTTCCCGCAGCGTTATTAGACCGGGCGTTTTACGCCCGGTTCAGGACGGCCCAGAATCCCAAAGCCCGTTTCAACGGGCTTATGAATGGGGGCTTTAGCCGTGATGCTAAAGCTGCTGATCTAAAGCATGCTGGAAGCGCGCTAATAAACAGCCTGCGCATGCGACCCAGCGCTAAAAAGCGCTGGTCTATTAACCCTTCGGGAAAGCAGCCTGAACACGGCTTAAGAAGCTTCAACTCCTGCCGCTCCGCCAATATTGGTGTTGAAGCCGGTACCAGTGCGCCTCGGGGAGTACTGATGCAGCTTGCCCATCTGGAGTGCGATAGGTGGACCGAGCGTTGGTCCAGGGGGGAAGCGCTCTAACTATACCAGTGCGGCTCGGGGGGTACCTTCAGACGGCTTTCCCGAAGGGTTAATAGACCAGCGCTTTTTAGCGCTGGGTCAGCCGCGCACGCTCACCATTAGCACGCTTCCAGCGTGCTTCTAATTAAGAGCTTTTATTTGCGGCTGAAGCCTCAGAGATAAGCCTGTTAAAAACGGGCTTATGAATGGGGGCTTTAGCCGTGATGCTAAAGCTGCTGATCTAAAGCGCGCTGGAAGCGCGCTAATAAACAGCCTGCGCATGCGACCCAGCGCTAAAAAGCGCTGGTCTATTAACCCTTCGGGAAAGCCGCTTGAACGCGGCTAAAAGAATTCAACCCTCTGGCACTCCGCCAATATTGGGGTTGAAACCGGCCAGTGCGCCTCGGGGCGCACGGTTGCTTTTGCGGCGGCTGCGGCGCTATCTTAGAAGTGCCCCATCTCACGTTAAACCCCCGAAGAAAGACGGGCTCGAAAGAGTACCGAAGGCATGTTTCACTAACGAAGGGGAATGAGATGGCTAGCAAGACTAATCCCACTATCCTGGTAATCGAAGACTACTCCGACTCCCGCGCGTTTTTGGCGGCCCTGCTGCGCGCCAACGGCTACAAAGTCGTTGAAGCGAAAGACGGCAGGGAAGGGTTCGTTCAGGCCAATCGCGTAACTCCGGATCTGATCCTGATGGACCTGGCTATGCCCGAGCTGGACGGAGTCGAAGCCACGCGGCAGATTCGGCAGCGGCAGACGCTATCGCAAACACCTATCTTTGCAACCAGCGCTTATGCGATCGATGAAGTAAAGAAGGATGCGATGGACGCGGGTTGCACCGAGGTGTTTGCTAAACCACTGGACTTCGAATTATTGTTGCGCAAGATTCGAGAAAGTCTAAGGCCCGAACTAAATGCGCGAGCCGCGAGTGGAGCGGTTTAGAATTTCGGATTTCGAATTGAAAGCAAGAGCAAAGAGCAAAGAGCAAAGAGCTATTGTCCTTTCTGCGCAGCACAGGCTGTTAGCCTCTCCGCAAACTAACAGTTTGGTAGTGTCCTAGTTTCTTTCTTGTTTCTATCCCCCTCCCTCTGGGAGGGGTTTAGGGGAGGGCCTGCGGCGAATCATCGAACGATTCGTTAACGCGCGGCCTCGATGGCCGCGCGTCCTTCTTAGATGCGTGAACGCGGCCCACCCTATTCTGCGGACTAAATAATAACGGCGCGACAATTCTAATTCCCAAGGTGAGAATGAACTCATCGAAACGACGCGCGGCCATCGAGACCGCGCGTATTGCTTCTCATTAAGCCCAAACGCCAAACCCTCCCCAACCCTCCCAGAGGGAGGGAGTAAGCCAGATGAGCAAACGCAAATTAGGACACTACAAACAGTTTGCGTTACGTGGAAGTCCGCGTCAGGCTAGTTCCAGTCCCGCATATTTTTGCACCAGCTTCTTTTGTCCGTAGCCCGGGAAACTGACAGTCAGCTTCATCGAATCACCCACTCCTTCGCGACGCAGAACCAGGCCGCGGCCGTACTTTGCATGACGGACGTAAGAACCGGGAGGGAAGTCGGAGGGGGCTTGGGTGTCGGATGTTGGGTGTTGGGACGAGGAGGTTTTGAGTTTCGAGTTTCGAGTTTTGCGTTCAGAACTTGAGATTTGAGACTTGAGATTTGGAGCTCCCCCGGGCATGTTGGCGGCGCGATTGCGAAAGAAGTCTGCAATCGATTCGACGCTGTCGTAGGTCTTGCCGGCGTATTGTGCCCTGGCCTTAGTCTCGCGATGGGATTTCAGTTCGCCATCGTCTTTCAATGTGGATGAGCCGCGCGCGAATGCCAGCCAGGAGTTTCCCCGCGAGAGGTCTTCGATCAACTCGAGTGGCATTTCGTTCAGAAATTGCGAAGGTTCCGAAGCGAGTTCCTGCCCGTAAACACGGCGTTTGACGGCGTGCGTCACGTACAGGAACCTTTCAGCGCGCGTCATTGCCACGTAACAGAGACGCCGCTCTTCTTCCAACTCCGCCGCATCGGCTGCCGCGCGCGAATGTGGAAACAATCCATCCTCGAGACCCACAATGAATACAAGAGGGAACTCAAGTCCCTTCGCCGAATGCGCAGTCATCAAGGTCACGGGCGCGTCGCGCTTGTATTGATCGGTATCTGAAACCAGCGCTGAATGATCGATGAATTCGCGCAAGCCTTCCGCGCCTTGTTCGTCATAATCGACAGCTGCGTTAACGAGCTCCTGCAGGTTCTCCAGACGCGCTTCGGCTTCGTCGGTGTTTTCGCCCTTGAGCGCATTCTCGTAGCCGGTGTCGAGGATGGCGGCTTTGACGAGATCGGAAACGAGGGAGTCGGAGACGGTGACGTGGTCGGGCGCACTGTTAATATCGACGCCCTCCCTGACGGTCGGGCTTCCGCTTGGATCGGCCGCGGTTCCTTCTCCCCTCTCCGCTTGCGGAGAGGGGATGGGGGAGAGGTCGGCGTCGCCCAACCCTACCCCAACCCTCCCCACTAGTGGGGAGGGAGCAAGAGGGGGCCCGGTCAGTTTGGAAAGATGAAGAATGATGCTCTGAAAGTTTTTCAGCGCCGCAATCGCGCGTTGCGACAAGCGCTGCGGACCGCCGGCTGTCAAAAGCGAAATCGTTTCCCAGTATGAAACTCCGTAATCTTTCGCGTGACGCTCAATCTCATCAAGCGTTAGTTTGCCGATGCCCCGCGGCGGGCTATTGATGACGCGTTGCAGGGCAATCGAGTCGTTGGGATTCAACGCCAGCTTGAGATAAGCGATTATGTCGCGCACTTCCATGCGCTCGTAAAACGAGAAGCCGCCGACGATGTTGTACGCCAAATTGGCGCGGCGCATCGCTTCTTCAAAGACCCGCGATTGCGCGTTGGTGCGATAGAGCACCGCCGCGCGGAGGTCGGACTCAGCCGCGCGATGTTCTTCGATTCTCGCGGCCACGAAGCGCGCCTCTGATTCCGCATCCATTGCCTGGTAGTAACGTATGCGCTCGCCCGGCGGATTCTGGGTCCAGAGACTTTTCTCCTTGCGCTCGATGTTGTGTTTGACCACTGCGCTGGCGACATCGAGAATGTTTTGAGTGGAGCGATAGTTCTGTTCCAGCCGGATTACTTTGGTGGCCGGAAAGTGCTGCTCGAAGTTCAGTATGTTAGTGACGTCAGCGCCGCGCCATTTGTAAATGCTCTGGTCAGGATCGCCGACGACGCAGATGTTCTGCTGCTTCTCAGTCAGGAAGCTAACCAGCGCGAACTGCAAAGAGTTTGTGTCCTGATATTCATCGACCAGGATGTAACGAAATCTGTCGTTGTACTTCTCGCGCACTTCCGGCACGTCACGCAGCAATCGCACCGCTTTGATCAGCAGGTCATCAAAGTCCAGGGCATTGTTGTTGCGCAGCCTTTCTTCGTAAAGAATAAAGACGCGCGCGATAGAGGCGCGTTTCTCATCGATGTGTTCGGCCCGCGCTGCGTAGCTGTCCGGATCCTGGCCGCGATTCTTGGCCGCGCTAATGGCGGACTGGGCCGCTCGTGGTCCCACCTGCTTGTCGTCCAGGCCGAGGTCCTTGATGCAATTCTTCACCAGCCGCAGCGAGTCGTCCTGGTCATAAATCGTAAAGGACCGAGTGTAGCCTTCATTGAGTGCCTGGATGTCGCGTCGCAGGATGCGCACGCAGAGACTGTGGAAAGTTGATATCAACGGCGCGCTGTTGAGCTCCAGGCCTTTCAGAAGCTGATCGACGCGACTGCGCATTTCCTGGGAAGCTTTGTTGGTGAAGGTAACTGCCAGAATGTGCCACGGGGCAACGCCGCGCTCAGCGATCAGGTAGGCGATTCGGTGAGCGATGACGCGGGTCTTGCCTGAGCCGGCGCCGGCGAGGATCAGCAGCGGGCCTTCGGTCGCGGTGACGGCCTGGCACTGTTCTTCATTGAGTGAAGAGAGAAAGTCAGTCATTGGAATAAAGTACCGATATTAGTCTGTCTGTGCTGAATTGAGAAACGGAGAGGGATCGTTTGAGGGCTATACTGCACTTCTCCTGAAAAGAGCGGGGGCAAGCCCACCTTCCTGACTGCAAGTGTTCCCGGTTGAGCTTAATGCAAGTGTTCCCGGTTGAGTTTCAGCGTTTCAAGTCCGAGCATCTCACTCAGCGTTACCTACTTGCAGTCAGGAAGGCGGGCTTGCCCCCGCTTCTTGTTTTGTAATCACGCTTGCTTCGGATTCTCCAGCTCAGCCTTTGCGCTTGAAGAATTGCACCGCACGCTCGTGCTTCTCGGCGGCGGCGCGAGTCCCAAAGGTGCCGAGATTTTTTCGTTTCCCGGTCTTCGGATCTTTCTTTCTGGAATAAAGGCGATACTCGCCGGACTTGAGTTTCCTGATCATCTTGATGCTCCTTCTTGCGAACTACACCCCGCACTCAATCTCAACCGCCTCGCGCAACTCGCGAAACAAACGCGCCAGTTCTTTTGGTTGGTAGTGGGCGTTCAAGCCGCTCGGATTTGGTAACACCCACACAATGGTATCGCAGATCTCTTCTTCCTGACGGCCCAGTATCGCCTTTGGTTTGTCGAACGCCACGCGATATGCGCCTATTCCCAAAATCGCAAGGAACCTTGGCTGGTAACGCTTCAATTTTGTTTTCAGCCGTCGCGCCCCGACGGCGTATTCATCCTTTCCCAAGTCAGTCTCGGACGCGGTAGTCCTGGCAATAACGTTGGTGATGCCGTAGCCATCCTTAAGCAACTCGCGCTTTTCCGCCGGTGATAGCAGTCGATCTGTAAACCCGCTCGCGAGCAGAGCCGGCCAGAACCTGTTTCCCGGCCGTGCAAAGTGATGACCCGTCGCTCCGGAATACAAACCAGGATTGATTCCACAAAACAGAACGCGCAGGTCGGGCGCAATCACGTCGGAAATAGTCTTTCCGGCAGAGGCCAAAAGTTGTTCTCTGGTGGGTTTCGGGCGAGGCAACGAGATCACGAATGCAGTATAAGACGGTTTGAACAACTGTTCGAAGATTTGCTGTGACTTGAGCTTCCAGACTGTGCTAGTGTTTCAAGCGGAGTTCTTACCCGCCTTTAACTAACTCCTTTGACTCTTCTTTAAGGCTACCCAAATCCCGCTGACCATCTGACTATCATGAACAATTCAAGGTGTAACAAGTGCGGTTTGGTAAATCCTGGCGGCGATCTGGCCTGCCGTAGATGTGGCGGAATGCTGGGCCTGCCGGTTCGGGCCTGCCGGTTCGCAAGTCTCTGTCTCAGAAAAAGACGACACTTCCCAGGTATCTGTTCCTGCTGCCCTTTCTTCTGGTGGCTCTGGGGTTCGCATACTGGTTCGGCATCATAATAAAGAGCGCCAATGATTCAATGCATCCGGAGAAGCAGGTCAGGGATCTTCCGGCTGCCCCGAAACCTCGTAGTCCCTTCGACGATCCCAAGATTAAGGCGGCTATGGAGCAGAGTCGGAAGGAGATGGAGGCCTGGACGGAATCGAGGAAGCATCCGTATCAGCCCACACTCCCACCCAATCCATATCAGCCCACACAAGCCAATCAGCACCCACAAGCCACTCCAGATCAGCCCGCACCACCACAAGCCCCTCCGTATCGGCCCGCCCCAGCCAAACAATAATCAACTCATATCACATCCGCCGCTAACTTCTTTTCTTCGCTAGTCGTTTGTTCCTTAATCACTCTTGGCGTTTGCGAGGTCGCCGCTTGCTCGCGTCCATTGGTGTCACTCCACAGTCACCGACTTCGCCAGGTTGCGCGGCTGGTCCACGTCGCAACCACGGCGCACGGCGATGTGATAGGCAAGGAGTTGTAGCGGAATGATCGAGAGAATTGGCGAAAGAAGATCGCTCGAAGGAGGAATGCTAATCACGTGATCGGAAACTATCGAAGACATCGAATCGTCTTCGGTCAAAACGGAAAGCACTACGCCTTCGCGAGCTTTAACTTCGACGATATTTGAATGCGTCTTTTCATAACGAAGCTCAGAAGCGCGGTTACCGTCTTCGCGGGTGTTGATGAACATTACCGGCAGACACTCGTCGATCAGCGCGTTGGGACCGTGCTTCATCTCGCCCGCAGGATAGCCTTCGGCGTGGATGTAGGAAATCTCTTTAAGCTTTAGCGCCCCTTCCAGCGCGACCGGGAAATTGATGCCGCGGCCCAGGTAAAGAAAATCTGTAGCCCTAAAAAATTCCCGTGATAGTTCTTCGATGTCGTCCGCCTCATTGAGCAGTCGCTCCATTTTTACGGGCAGCTCCGCCAGTTCCTGCGCATGATACCTGGCCTCCTCAGTGCTAAGGACGCCGCGTAACTGACCCAGGTAGAGCGCCAGCAGGTAGAGCGCAATCATCTGCGACGTGAAGGCCTTGGTCGAAGCAACGCCGATTTCGGGCCCGGCATGCGTAAGGATCGTGCCGTCGGCTTCGCGCACGATCATCGAGCCCTGCACGTTGCAGATCGCTAACACTTTTACGCCGCGAGGCTTTACCTCTCGCATGGCAGCAATGGTGTCCGCTGTTTCGCCCGACTGTGAAATAACCAGCAGCAGAGTATTTTCATCCAACACCGGATCGCGATAGCGAAACTCGGACGCGTAATCAACCTCAACATTCAAGCGCGCCAGCTGTTCAATCATGTACTTGCCCGCCAGCCCAGCGTGCAGTGACGTGCCACAGGCGGCGATCTTGATCGACGTGAATCGCTTGAAGTCCTCCTCGGTAATGTTCTTCATCTCATCGAGAAAGACGTGGCCGGTATCGAGTGAAATCCGACCCTGGACTGTGTCCCTGACGGCGCGCGGCTGCTCGTAAATCTCCTTGAGCATGAAATGCTTGAAGCCGCCTTTCTCCGCCAGGATAGGGTCCCAGGTGATGTGCTGCTTCACCGGTTCGATGGGGTTGCCGTCGAAATCAGTGACCCGGACAGACTGCTTCGTAAGGACGGCAATCTCGCCGTCGCCAAGAAAGAAAACATCGCGCGTGTGTTGCAGGATTGCCGGAATGTCTGAGGCGACGAAGTATTCACCATCGCCCAGGCCGATGACTACCGGCGGGCCTTCGCGGGCGGAGATGATCGTGTCCGGCTCATCCGCGTTGATGATGGACATCGCAAAAATGCCGCGCAGCTCTTTTACCGCGAGGCGCACTGCCGCCTCAAATCCTTCACCGGTCTTTTGATATTCCTCGATCAGATGCGCAATGATCTCGGTATCGGTTTCGGTGACGAATTGATGGTCTTTCTGCCTCAACCGATCTTTTAGTTGCAGGTAGTTCTCGATAATGCCGTTGTGGACCACGACGATGCGGCCGGTGCAGTCGCGATGAGGATGGGCATTCTCTTCTGTGGGACGACCATGCGTGGCCCAGCGCGTGTGGCCCATTCCGTAAGTGCCGTCGATGGGATCGAGGCGCATGACTTCCTCGAGGTTACGCAGCTTGCCTTCAGCCCGGCGTATTTCAAGATGGTTATCGCCGTCAACAACCGCAATACCCGCCGAGTCGTAACCGCGATATTCGAGCTTGCGCAGCCCTTCGATGATCAAAGGGACCACCTGTTTGTTCCCGACGTAGCCAACTATTCCGCACATGGTTTGTAATATGAACGATTATTTATGGTGGTTGAGCAAAGATAGGAAGAAGGAGTTACTTCTTAGCTTTCATGTGTTCAGCTTTTCTTTCATCGAGTTGCTTCTTTACCACCGCAGGCACGCCTGCGACCAAAGTATTTGGCGGCACGTCCTCCGTGACAACCGAGCCGGCGCCGGTTACTGATCCACTACCGACGCGCACGGGAGCCACCAGCATGGTGTCAGAGCCGATGCGCACATTGTCTTCGATCACCGTCTGATGCTTGTCCTTGCCGTCATAGTTGCAGGTGACGGTGCCCGCTCCGATGTTCGTATTCTCTCCGATGATGGCATCGCCCAGATAAGTCAGATGCATGGACTTGGTGCCGCGACCAATTCGCGTCTTCTTTACTTCAACAAAGTTTCCCACCACCGCTCCGATCTCCATCCGGGTGTTCATGCGCAAATGCGCGAACGGGCCGACGGCGCAATCGTCCCCAACCTTGGAATCAACTATGACGCAATGATCTTTAACTACTACCCGATTCCCGATCTGAGAATTGGTGATACGCGAGCCTGAGCGAATCTCGCAGCCTTCTCCTATAATGGATTTGCCTTCGATACTGACATCGGGATGGATGATAGTGTCGCGTCCCACTTGAGCGTCAATACCGACATAAGCGTGAGAAGGATCGATAAACGTAACTCCACCGTCGATCATCAGACGTCGTATGGCGCCCCGGCGCAGCATGTTCTCGAACTCGGCCAGGTCAGCGCGCGTGTTGACGCCGGAAACCTCGCGAGAGTCGGAATGAAGGTAGATTTCCACCGCTTTGCCTTCGCTGCGCAAAATCTGCGGCACGTCGGTGAGATAGTATTCGCCCTGCTCGTTGACGGACTGAATGCGATCGAGCGCTTTGAAGAGCGACCGCGCTTCAAAACAATAGAGTCCCGCGTTTATCTCGCGAATTTGCCGCTCGTCTGCTGAGGCGTCTTTCTGTTCGACGATTTTCACAAAACGTCCATCGCTGTCGCGAACGATACGGCCGTAACCGGTGGGGTTCTCCAGTTTCACAGTCAAGAGCGTGCAGCCGCCGTCTTGCGCGTCGGAATTGCGATGTTTCTCGACAAGTGCGCCCAGTGTTTCCGCACGAACGAGTGGCACGTCGCCGGAGAGTACCACGACTGTGGAATCTGATTGGGGAAGGACGTCCCGCGCGGCCCTGACCGCGTCGCCGGTGCCACGTTGCTCCACTTGCTTGATGAACGACACGCGCTGATCGCCGAACTCATCGACAACGGCGGTCGTCACCTCGTCAGCCTGGTGTCCGACAACGACATAGATTCGGCGGGGGTTCAATGCAAAGGCGGCGCGGCATATATGCGCAATCAGTGGACGCCCGCCCAGCTCGTGCAACACCTTCGCCCTGGCAGAACGCATGCGCGTTCCTAATCCAGCGGCCATTATCAAGACATCGAGGCCTGGATTATCGCTGCGACTGGTAGTTTGTGTTTGCATCGCGATCAGTGCACTGCAATGCCGGCGGTCGAGCGGGCCTTTTCCCAGCAGGCCATTACGACGCGGGCGAGCCGTTCTGAATTGTGGCGAACCTTCTCGTCTTCATCAAGGAGGTCCGCGCGCACTAACTCGGTTCCGCAGGCACAAAAGCTATCTAACCCGATGTCCTTATCGCTAATTTGGTGGGCGCCATCAGCGGCATACCGGACTGCCTGTTCAGCGGTGATTTTCCGATCGTTTACGACTACGAAATCAAAATTGATTTCCGGCGCGTAGCGTCGCACCGTTTCGAGGTGCTGAGCCGCCGTGTAGCCGTCTGTCTCGCCCGGCTGAGTCATAAGATTGCAAACAAAAATCCTCGTTGCCCGAGTCTCACCAATGGCTTGTGCTACGCGGGAAACCAGTAAGTTCGGCAAGATACTGGTGTAAAGTGAGCCCGGCCCTACCGTGATCACGTCAGCGGCCCGGATTGCGGTAAGCGCCTCGGGCAAAGGAAGACATTGCTCCGGCTCAAGCCGTAAATGCCGAATCGGATTACGCGAAGCGGTGATTTGGGTTTCGCCGCGGACTTCCGTTCCGTCCTCGAGTTCCGCAACCAGCCGAACGTCGTTTATGGTTGCGGGAAAGATATGACCCTTGCTGGCAAGAACCTCCGACGACAGCCGGACTGCTTCAACAAAGTCGCCGGTTACTTCCGTTAGCGCGGCTAAGAAGAGATTGCCAAAACTATGGCCCCCGAGCTCGCCGTCCCCGCGAAAGCGATAACGGAATAAACGCGATAAGAGCGTCGAGTCTTCCGAGAGTGCAATCATACAGTTGCGTATGTCCCCGGGAGGAAGCATCTGCAGCTCTTCGCGCAAGCGCCCAGAGCTGCCGCCATCATCGGAGACGGTAACAATAGCTGAAAGTGTTTCCAGTCTGGTGCAGGCTTCATTATCGTGACCGACTAATAGTTTCAGGCCCGCCAGCAAAGTAGAAAGCCCCGTGCCGCCACCGATGGCAACCAGCTTGAGACCGCGATTCACTTCAACAGACTGCAAGTCTAACCTCCGCAAGCGACTGATAAGACGTCCTTCAGAATGATACCGAAAAGGACAAGCGGCTCAAAACAGAATGAAGCAAACTGAACAAGGAGAAATACGTGGCAGAGAGGGCAAACTCCTACGACCGATGCGTAAAGACTAATTTGTCAAAATCAGGATCGTTACGGAGGGCGCTGAGATCCTGATCGTGTTGGGCGCGGATGCGTAGGCTGGGCTGAGCATCGAGCGCGCGTCGTAGTGATTCGAGTGCCAGGTCGATCGACCCCAGGCGCGCACGAGTTGCGGCGAGGCCATAGTGGATGTGACCGGCATTTGGCTCGCGCTTTAGAGCGCGCTCAAAAAGTTCCTGGGCAGCGACGTACTCGCCGCGGTTAAGTTCTATGACACCTCGATCGTAAAGAGAATCGGCATCGCGCGGCAACATCGTTTCCGTGCGCAAGCGAGCTTCCGCTATAGCCAAATATGTTCGAGACCGCGCGGTTACTTCAGAAACGCCCGAGTATTTTTCCACCAGGGCTCGAAATTGATTCCGGGCTTCTGCGAACCGTCCCCGGCTAAACTCTTTATGTGCGCGCTCAAAGGCCTTCAGCGCCGCGGCTTCGTCTCGCGTGGGCTTCGGTTGAGGTGGTGGCGGCGCCGGTTGTCGCGGTAGCGTGCGTAACGCAGGCTTAAGCTGACGTGCTGGTACTGGTGTAGCTCGGGTTTTAGGCTTGCTTGTCCGTCCGACCGAGGATACTTTAGCAGCGGCTTTCCGCGGCTTCACAACCTTATGCGGGCGGGGAAGCGAACGGCTTTTTGAGGAGGCTGCCTTCTTCTTCCCAGCGGCTTTGCCTTTCGACGCTGCCACCGAACCCGACTTCTTTGCCTTTTGCGCTGGAGCTTTCCCTGAAGACGAACGTTTGGTGATCGGCTTGAGGCGCACTGACTTGCCCGCCAGGCTGCGGTTCTTAGCAGTTGTAGACGTTGAAGATTGACGCGAGGTCGAGCGCAACGGAGACCTTTTGACGCCCTTAACCATAGGACTGCTCATGCAAAGCCTCCGACTTCGAAAGGACAGCCAACTCAATAGGAGTTGCCCCTGGAAAAGACTCGCGCCACCTTAACACAGGCTTTCTTCTAAATCAACTAAAGAGTAGGGTTTGCGGCTGCCTCTTGGCCCGTGAGGTTGAACTGCTGAAAGCCCAGCCAAACAGAGGAAAACACTTGAAGTCATTGTCTGCGCTATGCTAATGTCACTATTAGAGTTCGGCCTGACTCAATCAGGTCAAAACGAGGACCTTTCGTTCGTGCGGGAATATGAAAGGCCTTTCAAGTAAACTACTTAGCTCTCAGACTCAATCCCCGCCAATTTTCGTTCCACCTTCGGTCCTGCTCGTTCCGAGCGCTTCAAGAAAGCTGTATTAATGGCAGACGGTCCCATCCTAATGCGCGAGCAGCAGTATCACCAGATCAAAGCTGTTCTGGCGCGGCTCCGCCTGGACTCCGCAGCTCGTGTGGTGTTCCTGGTGGATAAGGACGGCCAACAAATCGCCGCGCACGGTGATGTGACAGGACTTGATACCACGAGCCTGGCCTCGCTGGCAGCGGGCAATGTCGCAGCCACCGGCGGGATGGCCGAGTTGATCGGCGAAAAGGAATTTCCTACTCTTTCACACGAGGGCGAGCACGAAAGCATTCACATTAGCGTGGTGGGCCGGCTTCTACTGGTAGTCGTATTTGACGAGCGGTCCAGCCTGGGGTTGGTAAAGCTTCGCTCTCGTCAGGTGGCCCAGGAGCTCTCCACAATTTTTGAAGAGGTTTCGCGGCGGTCCGAGCACCTTGAGCCCAGCGAACAGCTACCATTCGGAGAGATCACTGACGAAGATATCGAGAGTCTTTTCTCGTAGGATGATCGCGCGAATCGCCCTTCCGGCTGACTCACCGATCCTCAACAAACCCAATCATGACGTTCATTAACTACGCTTCGCGAGAAATCAATTGCAAGATCGTATATTACGGTCCTGGACTGTGTGGGAAGACGACAAATCTGCAATACATATTTGATTCAACGTCACCTCAGGCCAGAGGGAAGATGATCAGTCTGGCTACGGAGACAGATCGCACCCTCTTTTTTGATTTCATGCCGCTTGAGCTGGGAACCGTGCGCGGCTTCAAGACCAGGTTTCACCTTTACACCGTGCCCGGCCAGGTCTTCTATGACGCATCGCGCAAGTTGATTCTGAAAGGCGTGGATGGAGTTGTTTTTGTTGCTGACTCGCAAGAAGAGCGCATGGACGCCAATATAGAATCGCTCTACAACCTCGAAGAAAATTTGCGTTCACAGGGTTATGATTTGATGAAGCTGCCGTACGCGTTGCAGCTCAACAAGCGCGACCTGCCCAACATAGTCTCGGCATCCGACATGGCCGCAGAGCTTCAGCGCAAGGGTGAACCCGTAGTTGAAGCAGTGGCCGCCAGCGGCACCGGTGTTTTTGACACACTGAAGGCTGTAGCGAAGCAGGTACTGACAGAGCTCCGCAAGAGTTAGACCCGCTCTCCGCAGAGTCTTCAGCTATTCTATCGATTTGACCATCAGAAGGCCGTCACCGCCATTTGAGTAGTAGCGCGGAAGATTCTGTGTGACGGCGTAGCCCAGATTAAGATACAGCTTTTGCGCGGGAACGTTGGCGGAGCGCACCTCAAGGCGAACCAGGCGCACACGGCGACGGCGAAATCCCTCTTCCACTTTCTGCATCAGCAAGCTTGCGAGGCGCTTTCGCCGGTGTTCGGGAGCGATTCCGATGGTCGTAATGTGCCCGGTGTGATCAGGCTCGACAAGGCCGATTACAAACCCAGCCATCGCGCCGTTGTGGGACACCACGCGGTAAGAAACAGATTCGCCCGCCGTTAGTAGATACTCGAACGTCTCGCGGCTGTAGGCTTCCCCATCTACAAAGCAGCGTTGGTCCAGTCTCCAGCAATCGTCGAGCTGCGAAATGGTAAGCGGCCGCAAATCGTAGGCCGCATCCGCCGGATCAGAATATCGAACGGTCAAGGGATCCGCCGGTGACGGATATGTTGGCGGCGGTTGGCTCTGGGACCACCAACGCGAGCGAAATTTCTTCAGTACAGCCATGAGTTATCAGTTGTTCGCCGAAACGACGCGAAGGCCATTATAACTTGCCGTCTCGCGGGCGTCACGTCGTCTAGATAATTAACATGCAGTCACCGTAACTGTAAAAGCGATATTCGGCTTCGACGGCGTGTCGATAAGCTTGAAGAACCAGATCACGTCCGGCAAATGCCGCGACCAGCACAAGCAACGAAGACTCTGGCAAATGAAAATTCGTCAAGAGTGCCGAAACAGCGCGAAATCGATAACCGGGCCTGATCGTAAGGTTGGTGAAATCATTGCGGGGATGCACGCGAGCTGCGACATCGACTGCTGACTCCAGCGCCCGTGCGGTAGTGGTCCCGATTGCCACAACTCGGCCACCGCACGCTCGGGATTGGTTTATCGTGGTAGCCGCCTCCTGGCTTATTTCGTAACGTTCAGGTGCGACCGAGTGCTCGTCGACTTCATCAACTCGTATGGGCTCGAAAGTGCCGTAGCCTACGTGCAGCGTTAACTCAACAATCTTAGCCTGACGCGCGGACACTGCGTCGAGGATGCCTGATGTAAAGTGCAACCCCGCAGTCGGCGCCGCAATCGCTCCGCGCCGGCGCGCGTAAACAGTCTGATAGCGTTTCCTATCCTCAGGTGATGACCCTCCCGGACGCTTTATATAAGGCGGCAGCGGAGTCTGGCCCACCCGCTCCAGCTCTTGTTCCAGCGATCCTTCGCATTGAAGTTTGACGACACGGAATCCTTCTTCAAGACACTGCACTACTTCGGCGCAGAGTGATGAGGTGCTGAACTTGATCTGCGTCCCCACGCCGATCCTGCGCGCGGGTTTTACCAGAACTTCCCAAATCCCCGTTTCTCGCTCGCGAATCAGAAAAAGCTCAACCCGCCCAGCGGAAGCTTTTTTCTCGCCAATCAGTCGCGCGGGGAAAACCTTTGTGTTGTTGAGGACGATGGCATCATTTGGTTGGACGAAAGAAGGGAAGTCCGCAAAATGTGCGTCCTGCCATGTTTTCTGGGCGCGATTAACTACCAGCATGCGCGAGGCATCACGCGGGGTCGCTGGTTCTTGCGCGATAAGTCTTTCCGGCAGCTCGTAAGCGAAATCGGATAGGCGCATGTCAGGATAGGGTACTTCAGGGCGGAAAAACTTCTTCAGGAACGATCAGGAAACCGAAGCGATGCCATCGACGGGAGTGGGCACGTGTTCGAGTTGATCTGTATGTTCGTAGTGAAAAACTGCTGTCAGTTGCGCGCCAAACAAAAGCACCAGGCTGGAAACGTAACCCCAGGTAAGCACGGCGACCACGGCGCCAACGGATCCATAAATCTCGTCGTAATGAAAGTAGTTCAGGCTCCAGGCAAAAATGTATTTTGCAGCTTCCCACAACAGACCGGCCACCACCGCACCCGGCAGCGTATCGCGAAAAGTCACGTAGGCATTTGGCATGAAGCGATAGACGATGACAAAGAGCACGATCGTGACCAGTACGCTGACCAGAGCAAAGATGAGTTGCCAAAACGCGCTGCCGACAGAGGCCAGCAGTCTGTAGTTCTCGAGTTGTCGTGGCGAGAGCCGCAATGCTATCTCTTGCAGCGCGACCAGGATTGAGGTGACGAGAACTGAGGACGACAGCAACACCCCAACGATGCCGATCATGCCAAGGGTCAGCGCCCGGCCGTGCAGGAAGGTCCGGGGAGTCGTCCGCCAGATGCGACTCATCGCCCGTTCGATGACGGCAAACACCCATGAGCCCGCCCAAAACGTCAAGACGACGCACGTGATGATTACTCCGGTTCCTAATCCCGAGAGGGCGCGAATCGTGTCGCTAAGAAACTTGCTTGATCCCGGATAAACCTGAACCACGTGCGTTAACATCTGGCTGCCGGCTGTGATCCAATTGCTCAGCGCCAGCAACAACAGCAACGCTGGAAAAAGTGTCAAAATCCCAAAGTAACTCATCGCCGCGGCGGACGTGAATAGGTCGTTTTCGTCAAACTCATGAATGGTATGGACGAACATGGTCATCCAGGGCGACCGGTTGCGAACGCCAAAGGAGTGACGCGTAAAGGAAGCGAGCCATTTTATGAAACGCAGCATTTGGAGATCCCGGTTCTGTTCTAAACTGAATCGAAGAGGCTGGGCTTATCCGGCCTTGAGGTCCTGATGCCGAAATGCTCGTAAGCGAGTGGCGTCGCCATTCGACCGCGGGGGGTGCGATTAAGAAAGCCGATCTGAATTAAGTAGGGCTCGATTATCTCCTCGATGGCGTCTTTCTCTTCGTGAATCGAAGCTGAAATCGTGCCCAGCCCGACGGGCCCGCCCTCGAATTTCTCGATGATCGTAGTCAAGAGTTTGCGATCCATTTCATCCAGGCCGTAGGTGTCGACTTCCATACGATTGAGTGCGTCACGGGCGACGTCTTCGGTGATACGGCCGTCGTAGTCGACTTCAGCATAATCACGGACGCGCCGCAAGAGACGGTTGACGATTCGCGGTGTGCCGCGCGCGCGGCGGGCGATTTCACGTCCGCCCGCATCGTCCATCTCGACGCCCAGAATCTCGGCGGAGCGTTTGCAGATAACTTCCAGATCGTCGTTTGGATAAAAATCCAGATGGAATTGAATTCCGAAACGTCCGCGCAAAGGAGCCGTAATCAGCCCGGCGCGCGTTGTCGCTCCAATCAAAGTAAACTTCGGCAGCTCCAGCTTTATCGAGCGCGCGGCAGTGCCCTGTCCAATCAACAGATCCAGGTGGTAATCCTCCATGGCCGGATAAAGCTTTTCTTCGAGCGCCGGAATCAAACGATGAATCTCATCAATGAAGAGCACATCGCCTTCCTGCAGATTGGTCAGCAACGCCGCAATGTCTCCCGTTTTTTCAATGGCGGGTCCGGCCGTGCCGCGCAGTTCTGCACCCATCTCGTTAGCGATGATGTGCGCCAGCGTAGTTTTCCCCAGTCCCGGGGGCCCTGTCAGCAAGACGTGATCCAGCGCTTCCTTCCGGCCCAGCGCAGCCTTCATGTAAATACGCAGATTGTCTTTGGCTTTGCGCTGGCCGATGTATTCAGCCAGCCGGGTAGGACGCAGCGATAGCTCGTACTGCTTCTCATCTTCGGAGGGCGGCAGATTCCTGGCTTCTGCGGGTTGCGCTTTGTTGGACATTCTGGATGTGAATCGTGACTCGGAAACGACGAATCGTCAACAGCAAGCCGACCTGCCAGGGGATTTTTATCTTGAGAGTGAACGCAGGCTGCGACGCAGAATCAACTCGACGGAAAGATCGCCACCTTCGTCTATTGCTGCCTTGATGGCTTTCTCGGCCGCAGTCTTTTGATAACCCAAATTCAAAAGAGCCGACAGTGCATCATCGCGCATCGCATCTGCAGACGTCCCCGCGCGCTGGCCGGGTTCGCCTGAAAACTCTTCTTCGAGCGCCGGCGACGAGAGCGCAGTAATTTTGTCGCGTAGTTCCACCACCAAACGCTCGGCGGTCTTTCGGCCCACCCCGGGGATCGAAGTTAAGCGCGCCAGATTGTTAGTGCGGATCGAAGCAATGATCTCGTTGGCGCCCATGCCCGACAGCAGGGTAATCGCGATCTTTGGCCCGATGCCACTGACTGAAATGATCTGCAGGAACAATTCCCGCTCGCGCGTGGTCTTAAAACCGTAAAGCTGCAGCGCCTCTTCGCGCACGTGCGTGTACACCCGCAACTGAGTGTTAGCGCCCGTTTCTTCAAGTTCATAAAAGGTTGATACCGGGATGATGAGCTCATAGCCCACACCGCCGACGTCAACTATAACGGAGTTTGGTTGCTTGGAAAGCAGGATGCCGGAGAGATGCGCGATCATCTGATGAATTGCCTGTCAGTACTGCCGGCAGAAACGGTTTTTATTAATGAGCCGAGAACGGCACTTCTCTTAGCGCCAGCTCGGCAAACGTTAGACGTTCATGAGCTCATGCTCTTTGCTTTTTGACAGTTCGTCGATCTTGCCCGTAAAAGTATTCGTGAGCTTCTGTACCTCGTCCAGACCATCGCGCTCGTTGTCCTCGGAAATAGCTTTATCCTTGAACATTTTCTTCAGCCGTTCATTGGCGTCCCGACGGATATTCCGAATCGCGGTCCGATGATCCTCGGCAATCTCATGCACCTGTTTCGCCAACTGCTTCCGCCGTTCTTCGGTCAACGGCGGAATCGGAATGCGCACCAGCTTGCCATCATTCGACGGATTAAGACCAAGATCGGAAGCGCGGATGGCCTTTTCAACGACAACCAACTGGGTTTGATCCCAGGGTTGCACGGTCAACATCTGCGGTTCGGGAGCATGCACGGAAGCCATCTGAGTGAGGGGAGTTGGTGTGCCGTAGTAATCGACCATCACGCTGTCCAATAAACTTACCGCCGCGCGGCCGGTGCGCACGGTGGCCAGTTTTCGCCGCACGTCCTCGATTACCGTCTCCATGCGCGGACGGGTTTCTTTGATTACATCCTTCTCGCTCATAAGTTCTCCGTAAATCGTAAATGTGAAGCGCAAATAGCGGGTGACGCAACAGCCGGTCTATTCACGGTCCAGGCTTTACGGTTTCCGAACCTCAGGTTTCTGCAAACACACCAACGTGCCGATGCCGGGTTCGTCCTTCACGACGCGCATGATATTCCCGGATTCGCGCATATTGAAAACAACGATGGGCAGATTGTTATCCATGCAAAGAGAGATCGCCGAGGCATCCATCACTTTCAACTGCCGCTCCAAAACTTCCTGATAGGTGATGCAATCATAGCGCACCGCGTTTGGATCGGTCATTGGATCGGCGGAGTAAACGCCTTTTACTTTCGTCGCTTTCAGAATGACATCGGCCTTGATTTCCAGCGCGCGCAGTGCGGCCGCTGTATCGGTTGTCAGGTAAGGATTGCCGGTGCCGGCAGCAAAGATGACGACGCGCGCCTTTTCCAGGTGACGCACTGCGCGGCGGCGAATGAAGGATTCAGCAAGCTGCGGAATGTCTATAGCGGATAGCACACGCGTTTTCACGTCGATTTTTTCCAGCGCGTCCTGGAGCACTACGGCATTCATTACAGTGGCCAGCATGCCTATGTAATCAGCCGATGAGCGATCCATGTCCCCCGCACTTTTTGATACGCCGCGAAAGATGTTACCGCCGCCAACTACCACCGCCACCTGCACACCGAGCGTGTGTACCGCTTTGATCTCTTCAGCTACGTTTCGCGCCACCTGGACGTCGATGCCGTAATTCTGTTCCCCCATCAAAGCTTCTCCGGAAATCTTCAGGAGAATGCGGCGATAAGCCGATGCTGTGCCTCTGGCGTTTGGGGCTGACATCTTGTTGGTTCCAGGTTCAGGTTTCAGGGTGAAGTTCCAATTCCAGGCGTTTCCGAATCGGAAACTTGAAACGCTATTCATTACCCCCGGCAAGCGCGGCCACTTCGCTCTCGAAATCATCGTCACGCCTTGCCAGTCCTTCGCCCATCTTATAGCGTGTGAATCGCCGGATGGTGATCTTTTCTCCGGTTTTGGCAATCTTCTCGGTAACCAGTTCACCCACGGTCTTTGCCGGATCCTTAACGAATGGTTGATCAAGGAGCACGCCCTCTTCGTAAAACTTGTTGAGCCGACCCTCCACGATTTTGTCGATAACCTGCTCCGGTTTGTTTGCGTTCTTAGGATCATTCTTCGCCTGGGCCCGAGCGATTTCGCGCTCCTTATCCAGCGCGTCGGGCGACACGTCGGTGCGCGTCACGTAGCGAGGCTCAGCCGCCGCGATGTGCATCGCGATGTCCTTGATGAGCTGCTGAAACTCTTCCCCGCGCGCGACGAAATCAGTTTCGCAGTTGACTTCGACAAGCACACCGACTTTTCCGCCCATATGTATGTATGAACCAACCGCACCCTCCGCGGCGATGCGGCCCTCTCGCTTTTTCGCTGAGGCGAGGCCGCGCTTGCGCAGAATCTCAATTGCCTGGTCTTCGTTGCCGGCGGCTTCTGTTAGTGCGTTTTTGCACTCCATCATGCCGGCCCCCGTTTTTTCGCGGAGCGACTTAACTGCACCCGCTGTAATGTCTCCCATGTTAGCTATCTCTCCCGCTAAGTAGCACAGACTTCAGTCTGTGATATTACCGCTAAAACACAGACTGACCGTCTGTGCGACTATCTATAACAAAAACGCAGCCTGGCGGAGTTGTTCCGCTGGAGAGGCTGCGCTCGTCGAAAACTTACTCTTGTTTGTTAACTCGCTGCGACGACGGTTTCCGCGCTTTTGTCCTCTTCCCCGGCGGGGTCAGGCGATGTCGCGCTCGACTCGTCACTGCCCGTTGCTCCATTTGCCGGAGCGCCGCTTCCCGCCTGAATGTGATCGCCAATGCTGTCCGGCTGCTGTCCCGTGGTGCCGAATCCTTTGTTTCCCGGAACTGAGCTCTGTGCCTCAGCCGCCGACGCGGATTCGGAATTCTCCTCCGGCGGTGTTGTGGCTGTTGCTTCGGCTGATTCCCCGGTTGGCCCACCTTCGGAGCTTGATCCTTCTTCGGCCGCTCCCTCGGTCAGCATCTGCTGTCCTTCGAGCACCGCATCCGCGATACGCGAAGCGAAAAGCCGGACGGCGCGGAGCGCATCGTCGTTTCCGGGAATAACGTAATCGATATGTTCCGGCGAGCAGTTCGTATCGACGACCGCGACCACCGGGATGCCCAGACGGTTTGCTTCGGCTACCGCAATCTCTTCTTTGCGAACGTCTATCACAAACAACGCATCGGGCAACCGATTCATGCTTTTAATTCCGGAAAGGTTCTTCTCCAGGCCCAGGCGTTCGCGATCGAGTTTGATGCGCTCTTTTTTCGTCAGCTTTTCATAGCGGCCGTCGGACTGCATCGCCTCGAGGTCCTTCAAACGCTTGATGGACTTTTGCACAGTCTGAAAGTTTGTCAGCAAGCCTCCCAGCCAGCGTTGGTTCACGTAGAACTGACCCGATCGTTCAGCCTCTTCACGAATCGCGTCTTGCGCCTGGCGCTTTGTGCCGACGAACAATACGAATTTGCCGCGATCCTCCGCGACCATGTTCGTCACGAAGGCAATCGCGTCGCGAAACATCTTCTGAGTTTTTTGCAGATCGATTATGTAAATGCCGTTGCGCTCGCCGAAAATGTATTCCTTCATTTTCGGATTCCAGCGCCGTACCTGGTGGCCAAAATGAACACCGGCCTCCAGAAGTTCTTTCATCGTAACCGAAACCAAAAGCAGTCTCCTTTGTGTGAATTGGTTTAATGTACTCGTCGCCGCTCGTGACGCCTAACCTCATGGAAAGGGCCAACCAACCAAAGCTGCGACAATGGATTTAAGCTGTCAATCGCTCTATCGTTTCGAGAATTGGAAACGCTTGCGCGCTCCCTTTTGGCCGTACTTCTTGCGTTCCTTGATGCGCGGATCTCGGGTAACCAGTCCGGCTTGTTTCAAGGCTGGACGAAGGTCGGCGTTATACTCCATCAAAGCGCGGGTAATGCCGTGACGAATAGCCCCGGCCTGTCCCGCCGGGCCGCCGCCGTTTACGTTTATCAGAATGTCGAACTTATTAACGGTCTCCGTCAATTGCAGCGGCTGGCGAATGATCATGCGCAAAGTTTCGTTGGGAAAATAAACCTCAAAAGCTTTACGATTGATTTTTACTTCGCCGTCGCCCGGGCGCAAATAGACTCGGGCAGTCGAAGTTTTGCGCCGCCCAGTTCCGTAGTATTCAATTTCAGCCACAGCTTTTCCCTGTCCTTTAACTTTATCAATTCGAATTTTGTTTTTGGTTTCTGTGGGAAGGAAGTTCGAGAGGTTGCGGTTGCTGCGCCGCGTGAGGGTGCGCCGCCCCGGCGTATACCTTTAACTTCTTGGCCATTGCCTTACCCAGTTTTGACTTTGGCAGCATTCCCTTAACGGCAAGTTCGATCACGCGTTCCGGATGTTTGGCAAACTGGTCAGCGACCGAAATCTCGCGCAGCCCGCCAGGATAAAGCGTGTGTCGCCGATAGACCTTTTGGGTGGCCTTCGATCCGGTGAAAACCGCCTTGCTGGCGTTGATGACAACAACGTGATCGCCCATGTCCAAAAACGGAGTCCAGGCAGGATTGCGTTTGCCGGAAAGAATGCTGGCCACTTCGGTGGCGAGATGGCCCACGGTCTGGCCGGCGGCATCAACTACATGCCACTTGCGATTCTGCGCCAGCCTGGTGCCGCTAGGAAAGTACGTTGACATAGATAAGTCTTTCTATTTTAAGCCTCTAAGACGCGAACGGCTAGAATACAGAAGCGGTCTAAAAATTGTCAAGGCGCTCTTGCTTCTTAGGATTAGGGCGCGGCGGAGTGTTCCGCAATTGGAGGGTGGACGATACAGGTCACGCAAATCATAAGCGGCAATCCAAGTTTAGAGATTGGCTTTCGCCCTTACCTTCCATTTTAAGTTCTTCTATTTTAGTATTTCGTCGTCTGTGATTGTCTGCGACCACGATTGCCGGCCGGCGTAGCTCAGTTGGTAGAGCATCTGATTTGTAATCAGAGGGTCGGGGGTTCGAGTCCCTTCGCCGGCTCCATTTTGTCGCCGCATCACCGATTGCGATCTGTTCTCCCAGGGGTACGATGCCGCCCGGGCGGCGCTACAGGTTAACGTCCTGAGCGAAAGCAGTTTGTGAGGCGCAGTGCAACTTGCAAACTGGATTGAACTCAGCTAAAGTTGCGAATTTGCGGCTAGGCCGGATTTTGTTCTGGGTGCAACAGGTTCAGGTTTTCGCCGCCTGTCTGCAAAGGTTTGAAATGTAATTTGCAGGGGTGGTCGAGCGGTTAATGGCACCGGGCTGTAAACCCGGCGGGCTAACGCCCTACGCAGGTTCGAATCCTGCCCCCTGCACCATGAGCGAATTTCGGATTTCGGATTTCGGAATGCGGATTTGGGATTTACATGCGGATTGAATTCCGCAATCCGAAATTCGCAATCCGAAATTCGTGGGCGGGTGTAGCTCAGTTGGTAGAGCATCAGCCTTCCAAGCTGAGGGTCGCGAGTTCGAGCCTCGTCGCCCGCTCCAGTTTATGTATAGGACAAGTGGTGGTGAAACCTGTCCTCGTTAGTCATTGATAGGGCTAGGAAGGGCTAGCCCGCGAGGGAACAGCTTGCGCTACGAAGCGCCCGCGTAGCTCAGGGGTAGAGCGCCTCCTTGGTAAGGAGGAGGTCATGAGTTCAAATCTCATCGCGGGCTCCATTAAGCACAGTCGAGTTGAATCTTAAATCTTAGTTCAAACTTAAGAGGACATCTCAGCATGTCAAAAGAAAAATTTGATCGCAGCAAGCCGCACGTGAACATCGGGACGATAGGGCACGTGGATCACGGTAAGACGACGTTGACGGCGGCGATAACGAAAGTATTGGGGAAGAAGAATCCGAAGGTGCAGTTTGTGGCTTTCG
>WNGD01000378.1_pt1 | contig 46717 bp, 41 predicted proteins | sample 5400671 | NCBI WGS metagenome assembly WNGD01 (sample SAMN13153369, study PRJNA577476) | soil metagenome | isolation source: 40 cm soil or saprolite under grassland replicate 2 | place: USA:California | collected 2016-06-15 | reverse complement strand
CTTCTTCCTGGCGCTTTTGCCCGGAGAACAAGGACTACTGCTGGCGCAGGGGAGACCGTTGCAGTTATGGGAACTGTACTTGCTGCCCCTTTCAGATTCAGGAACGAGTGAGCCGGCGCGCCTCACACACCTGTATAAGTCTTGTCAGCTATTTCCTGTATCGACTCGCCGTACTCGAATCCGACCTGGTTCTACGATGACTACGGTGTTAGCAAGACTTTGCTCAGCTAGAGCGCTCAGTCCATTCAAGACTTCCTGAATCAAATTGGCAGTTGGCATACTGTTGGGAAGCCGCAGCACGATAATACCGAAGTGTGGCGGGGGATAGTGGGTGATATTGGCGAAATCAAGGTCGATGGTGATGATGATTCGCTGATGCGCCTGAGCATAGGCATAGACATCGGCATCGGGATGACCTTGCAAACCAGCATCATAGACATGCTCTACAAGATAGCCAGCGTTACGCAAGGCTGACACGAGGGTTCTACTGGTATTCTCATCTACCAGAAAAGACCAGTTATTTCTGAGTGACATAGATGTCTTCCTCGGCCAGCCGTTGTGCCGCGTACCCTAAGGCAGCGCGTATTCCTTCGATGCCGAGGTAGTACTCATATATCACCTCATCTATACTCATTCCACCCGCAAGCTTCCCAAGCACAAGAGAGACTGGCACACGAGTACCTTTAATGACAGGTTTACCGCCAAGTATTTGAGGATCAGAGACAACCCCTGGATACAGTTCTACCGGTTGCATAGGTGCCTACCTTTTTGTGAGACAGGTTAAGGACAACAGTTTGCCTTTATCATTATATCATTTTACTCCCTTCACCTGTTTGATCACCAGTGTGCCAAGCCCGAAGTAGGCGATGGTCACGACAAACAGAGTCGTGTAACCGATATGGTTGGGGAAACCACGTAAAAGTTGCAGTATTACACCCCCAATGGTAATGCCAACGACCTGGGGTAGAATACCCATCGCCGACCAGATACCCAGAAATTTACCTGCCTCATCGGTTGGTGGCAATACATCAGCAGTCAGCGCCCAGTCCACACTGGTATATGCTCCATAGCCGATACCAAAGAAAGCTCCTGCGATGAGCGCGCCATATTGACTCTGAAAAAGGATGAAGACCAGGCAAACCACCGTCATCATCGCGCCAGAAAGATACACCAAGCCTTTACGTCCCCAGTGGTCCGAGGCCCAGCCTGCAAAAATTGAGGTTGGTAGTGCCAGCAAGAGGAGCATAGGGAGGAAGAGCGCGCCGGCAAACTTTTCGCCTGAGAAGGCGCCGTTGAGAAAGATAGTTTTCACGCCTGGTCCTCCCAATACATCGTCGAAGTAATACTGCAGGAAGTAGAAGACGCCCCAGATACCCATCATTACCAGGAGACGGGCCAGGAGTACCCATGACAGATCGGGGTACCTGCCGGGTTTGAAGAAGAACTTTTTCAAGATCGGAGTAATCTGAAAAGGCTTATTTTCTCGTATTTCTAGAGGAGTCTCTTTGACCATCAGGACTGTGTAGGCAACAAAAACAACTTGCACAACTGCAATGATCAAGAAAATCTGTACAATCTCGTTACGATATAGGGGTAACGCATCATTCTTGTTGACGATAATACCGGCGACTATAGAGCCAATAATCGTGCCAAGCAGCGTAAAGAGACCGTTAAAGCCGGCGGTCACTCCACGCTGCTGTGTTGGTACATTGTCTGCAATGATCGCGCTCCATGGGGAGTTTGCCAGATTATTGGTGAACTGCAACAGGAGGAACAGGAGTGCGAACATGAATAAGAGAATGCCGGAAGGAAGTGCAGGTGAGAAGGCAAAAGCAGCCAGTACGACGACATTGAGTATAGTGCCAATGATCATGAAGGGACGACGACGTCCCATACGGAACGTAGCGTAATCAGAGATGGCGCCAACAAGTGGGTTGACAATGACTGCCACCAGGGTCCCCCAGGCGACAACTAATGTGAGATTGATGTCCTTGTGAGCATCGCCAAGCAACTTTGCCACCATACTGGGTATGACGATAGCGAGCAAGGCCTGCCAGTGAAAGTTGTTTGCGATCCAGAAAACGTTGATATTGACCTGGTCGAAGAGGGAAACGCGCCGCTGCATTGCGGCCCTTGGTTGACTGACGGCCAGCTCACCTGGGTTATCAATAGTAGCCATAAAGTTCTAAACCCCTCTCTTGAATGCTGGGACAGCATGGCTTTTGCCTCTTCGTAGGCTTGTGCTCATTATACCGGGGGAGAAGTATTTATGACAAGATGACATCTGACCCATATTTCTAATATAGTTTGTTTGAGAGGCTCGATTTTCAATCGTGAAATTTTGCTAATGCTACATTTGCAATGAAATTCGATATTGACAGTTCTATCAGTTTTTTGTACTATTAAGCCTGTCCATACGGGATATATTATCATACAAGCTGAACTATAATGCATTAGATTCTTTACGCGCCCGAGGTATAACATGCAACAGGAACAGCTCATACTTCCAGCTGGAGTCACCGTACGAGATCCTGCGGGAGGTCGCTACGTGATCGAGGCCCTACTTGGTGAGGGCGGATCCGGTGCGGTCTACCGGGTGAGAGATCAGAATGCCGGCCAGCAGCGCTTTGCGCTCAAAGAAGTGATCAACCCGAATAAGCACGAGAGGGAACGTTTTACCTTTGAAGGGCAGGTGCTCTGGCGACTTGAGCATAGGGCATTACCGCGTGTGTATCGTGTATTTGAGAACGATAAGCTCAAACGGGTCTATATGCTCATGGACTACATCGAAGGACCAAACCTGGAGGTGTTGCAGAAGGATCAGCCAGAGCAGCGCTTCCCCTTAGCACTCTCCCTGGCGCTATTAGTCCCTGTCGTCGATGCTCTGAACTACCTGCATCGTCAAGATCCGCCGATCGTGCACCGCGATGTCAAACCTGCCAACATTATTGTACCGATGAAAGGTGAGGGCGCTGTCCTGGTGGACTTTGGCATAGCCAAAGAGTTCATTATGGATAAAACCACAAACGTGATTCGGCATGGTTCCCCTGGATACGCTGCTCCTGAGCAATATGGTGGTGGTACTGATCCTCATACGGACCTCTACGGCCTGGCAGCAACGCTCTACACCATGCTGACCGGGGTCATTCCTCCCGACGCGATTTCCCGGGCAACGCGAAGCAAAGCCCTTGATCCGCTGAGATCGGTGATCCTGCTCGTCCCTTCCATCCCACCGGAGGTAGCCGGGGCGATTGAACGCGCGATGAGCATCAGTATTGACGATCGCTTCGAGACGATTGAGCAGTTCTGGCAGGAGCTGCATGGAAACGGCACACGAGAGCGGGTAGAAGTGGCGGATACAGTGCCATTGAACCCACCTGGGCCACGTTCTTTGCCCGAGCAAAACCATAAAAAAGTCACTACCCCACCTTTGCAGCAGGTGCCCCCTAAACTTGAGGCGAGAAAACGTGGCATACTCCTTCCTGTCGTGCTGGCCCTCTTGATAGGCCTGGTAGGAATAGGAGTAAGTATGCTGGCTTTTGCGTCGAGGAATACCAGTTCTCCTCCTGCTACTCATACAGTCACTCCAACAAGAACTCCTACCATTCCTACTCCCACAGTCAATGTGAGCCCCTTTCCACAGCTCGCGACAGCCTATGCCGGTACGATTTTAGATCTCTTATCCAAACAAACAACGTCCATGTACCTCACGAATGTAAAACAGAGCGGGGGAAACATTCAAGGTACCTTCAGCGGGCTAGGTCTGGTTGGTACCTTCAAAGGAACCGTCAGCACTGGTGGCAAGGTTCAATTCACTGTGTCTGTCTATGGAGGAACTGAAACACTGTCTTTCGAAGGGAACATAAAAATCGGCGGCGATATCGTGGGAACGTTCGATGCCGTTGACCAGAACGGAAACAAGATGGGTGAGTCCGGTATCTGGAATGTTGGCCCTCACCCGTAGCATATTCTTAATAATAGTGAAACTGAGCCCTATTGCCCGCCAGATTCTAGGCCAGAGTAGTGTAAACAACAAGCCGGAGTGTGGTTTGATGCTGGTTTGGAATCCAGTCTCCTGCGCAGGTGATTAAATTGAGATAGATGCCGCCACTGTTGCCGAAGATGTCCTGAAGGGGCGCGGCTTTTGGCGAGTAATATGCGATGCGTGTGACACGAAAGGTGAGCTTTTTCCCATTACTCATTACCACCCGCACTTCGTCGCCGGCGTGTAGCTTGCGCAAGTTCCAGAAGACCGCGGGGGATCCATTCTGGTCGTCAAGGTGTCCATCGATCACTGCACTGCCCCGCTCGCCTGGGCGCGGGCCTGCAACGTACCAGCCAACATTTGTCCACTGACTTCGCGTGGGCGTTGCCAGGTCACCTGCAAAATCGCCATTGATCAAGATACCCACCTCTTCAACGGCGGCGTTAATGTCGATGGCAGGGATGAGTAAACGCGATGGTGTAGCTTTCGCATTCCGTGATCGTGTTGGCAGGGCGGTCGGTGCCACCGTAGCGGGTGTAGTGGCCTCATGAACAGTTGATGCAGACACGGCTGCTGATGGCGTAGCTGCTGAAGTGCCACATCCACTGAGGGCAAGAACCAGGATGAGAGCGACGAGATAGCATAGTTGTCGAACTACACGCATACGGACATTTCCCTTTTCAACGCGTCTCATTCCATGAGAAAGCAAGGCTGGCCTGCTTTTGCTCACATAGCAGACCAGCGAAGTCCTCTAATTTGGTCGGACCATTACATGGTAACCAATGCGCCTATGCCCGGCGACTTTGAACAATAAGCAGGCATGTGCCAAGCGCGAACATTACCAATGCTACTATCAACCATGGGTTCCAAAATGTCAATGGCTGAGAGACTGTTGGGAAGGCATGGGGATGGGGGTCGCCCCCTGCCGTTCCAGGTAATCCCGGCAAACCCGACACCTGCGTGGGTACTAACTCGACCTTTGGACTACCGTTGAGCATACCCACGATAAAGATGCTCGTCACCTTATTCGCCTTGAGCGTTGCTGAAATGGGAATTGTAGTATGGGTACTGCTAGCGTCGACAGTAAACGTGTACGAACCGATAGCAAGCGAATGGTATTTGCTTGCCTGCTGATAGGTGATACCCTGGACAATAGTGTTCCCGCCAGAATCCACGTCGAGGGGGCCCAGGTTGGGGGAAAGATGATACACGCGCAGTTTGGCAGCTCCTGGAGCCAGGCTATTATTGTCAATAAAGACTTCCAGCGCCAGGCTTGTTGGTGTCGCTCCAATAGCCGCTACCGTGTAGGCAATGCCCGGTTGGACGGCCAGTGTCTGCGACAGAGCGGCAGCGCCTATGCCCTTACCGACGAGGGCAATCTGCACCTTGTGTGGGCCTGGTGGGACAGGTGCGTAACTGGTTATCGCACCGAACGCGAAACTACTCAACAGCTTTGATCCATCCAGGAAGACATCTGCGGTTCCAACGAAGGGCGAGGCATGGATAATGCGTACAAACGCGGGGCTCCCGGCGGCGGCCGGTTTCACCTGTGAACCAAAGAGTGCAACGAGCGTAAATAAACCAAGCGTGAGGGATAACATGCTTACGAAGAGTATGCGTGGGCGTCCTCCCATGTTCGTATCCTCCTTAGGCTGCGTGCATTTCTACAAAATAATTGAGTATTTACAAATATGTAGATACATACTCATATTTAAATAACGCTAATCATTATAAACGAGTAACATCGAGTTCATTTTTAGTAACTCCTCAGGTGCCTGATTCCTCGCCGCCCCGGCGGCTCGCGCCAAACCTCTTGCGAACCACCGCAGGTGGTGAGGAGTCCTGAGGAGTTACATTTAGTTTTCGATACACATGATTGTCTATCTCGATAATTGATCGCGGGGTAGATATAAGTATGAGTTTTTATGGCATCAGGTCAGGCGCTGGAAATGAAGTTGCGAGAATGAAGTTCAGTCGAGGGAACTGGTGATTAACGAGACTTGCAGGATTGATATTCCCCATTCCCTCATTTCGCTAGTTGGAGTATAGAGGCCCGGACCTCTCGCTAGAGTGGGGCCCGGGCCTCTATACTCCAATCATGTACATCGGCATCCTCACCCAGGCCTTCCAACCAGCGTTCCGCATCCAGGGCAGCGCGGCAGCCATCACCAGCAGCGGTAACGGCCTGGCGATAACGATGGTCGGTGACATCACCAGCAGCAAAGACACCGGGGATATTGGTCATAGTGTGCTCAACTGGCACGATGTAGCCGACTTTATCCATCTCGATGATACCCTTGAAGAGGTCGGTATTTGGTTGGTGTCCAATTGCCAGGAAAAAACCCTGAACTGGCAAGATACTCTCTGCGCCTGTTTTCACGTTGCGCAGCAGCACACCTTCAACGGCATCCTCGCCCAGGACCTCGATCACCTCTGAATCCAGGGTGAAACTAATCTTGGGGTTCTTGAAGGCGCGCTCCTGCATGATCTTGCTGGCCCGCAGCGTACCGCGGCGGTGAATAACTGTGACATGATTGGCATAACGTGTCAGGAAGAGCGCTTCCTCCATCGCGGTGTCCCCACCGCCAATGACTGCTATGTCCTTATTCTTGAAGAAGAAGCCATCACAGGTAGCACATGCACTTACGCCACGTCCCTGGAGCTGTTGTTCACTGGGTAAGCCCAACCACTTTGCACTGGCTCCCGTCGAGATGATGATGGAGCGTGCGTAGTACGAGCCCGAGTCGGACGTGATGGTAAAAGGTCGCTTGCTAAAATCGACTTCAGTCACATCTTCAGCTATCACCTCTGTACCGAAGCGGCGCGCCTGCTTCTCAAAGATATCCATCATTGCGGGACCCAGGATGCCATCCTCAAATCCCGGATAGTTTTCCACGTCGCTGGTCAACATCAACTGTCCGCCTGCCAGGTAGCCCTGGAGCATCAACACTGAAAGGTTAGCGCGGGCCGCGTAGAGCGCGGCTGTATAGCCTGCCGGCCCTGAACCGATAATAATGACATCATATATTTTTGCCATAATGAAGTTGTTCCTCGCTTATTCGTTTACTCGCTGCTCTGTAATATCCTGCTAATGATAACACGCACAAGGGGCGTTTTATGCCTCGTTTAGCGTCCTGATTGTAGAGGTAGGGCACTTGAGGCGGGGTGCATTTCACTTTAATTGCGCTAGAAGAAGTTAGCGAGGTCATTGGGACAGTTGTGACACCTGGGACATGGCTCATTTTACACTTACTTTGTCGGGAATGGGGCTTGCGCCGGTGCTGGGACAGTTGTGACACTCGGGACAACAGCTCATACTGGGGGCGATTCTTCTAATCTAAGGATAGGCCACGTGATGACGGAGAAAGCGGCTATCACTCCTAGTTCAATTATAGCACGGCCTGCAAATGTGCTTTTAGAGCATGTCTGATTCCTATCACGCTCGCCTGATTTAGTTTGTATTGTGGCAAATGCGCGAAGCGCATTTGCCACAATACAAACTAAATCTTTTGCGCGGCGAAGCCGCGCGAGCACCCGGCGAGAGAGGGGGAAGCCTCTGAGTATCAGACACGCTTTCAGATGAATTAAGCGGTATATGCACGCCTTATACGACTGGCAATGGTGTTGTAGATAACGAGCAGGATGGGTAGTAATACCAGGTCGATGGCGGAAGATAGGGATAACTTGATGAACCCCGACCATGCTACATCGCTCGTTTCACCTAAGAGCCAGGTAACAGTATATGCAGTGAAAGCCGAGCCAATTATGATCGCGGCTGCGCCGGTAGCTACTGCGATAATAATGGCTCGGCCAGTGTTGTATCGCCCCAGTGTTTTGAATATAGCGAGTCCAGCCATGAAACCAATCAAGATATGTCCCGCGTACCACGTCCAGGGTAGCCCGTAGTAGGCGGAGACACTGTAATCGGCGAGACGATCGCCAAAATAGGTACCGGCCAGGATGATGAGAAGCCCGGCCCAGGGTCCGGAGATGGCTCCGAAGAAAAGAGGTACAATAAGAGCCAAACCAATAAAGAAGAAGCCGGTGTCAATGGACTCGTTAAAGATGGTGGGACCAGAGCTCATAAAAGTGCCGTTATTTTGGTATTGAAAGTCGATGAAGTAGTTCAGAGCAGCATAGAGAATAACCCCGATCATGGTGGCTATTGCTGGCCGTAGACCAATACCCCACTTCTGTAAAGCATTGCTATCCCACGGAACGAGACGCCGTTTGCCTGATGTCTCTGTCTGCGGTTCCACCGCGACGGCAGCTTGTTCTTCGTCGCCTCGAGGTGCTATGTCTGAAATGGGGGAATTTTCTGCCGAGGACGTGGAGATCTCCTCAGGATGTGTTGAAGGAGACGGTGAAGGCCCTGCAGCCTGTAGTAGGACGAACGATGAGTTCCTGGCCGGTTGCTCGGGAGGTGAAGATGAGAGGCCGGGTTGTGGTGCCCGGTTCGCTGCTGGTTCTTCTGCTCGGCTGGCTTGCTCCAGGGCGTTGGCGAAGGCCCGTATGCTCTTAAAGCGCTGGTGGGGGTCTTTGGCGAGAGCAGTCATCACTACCTGCTCCACGTGAGGCGAAACTACTGCCATCTTCTCAAGTAATGATGGTGGTGGAGCGTAAATGTGTTGAGCGCACAATTCCGTGAAGGACCCGCGAAAAGGGCGATCACCGCTCAACCATTCGTAGACGACGATGCCCAACGCATACTGGTCACTGGCCGGGCGCGGCCTGCCCTGGATTTGTTCGGGAGCCATGTACGCGGCGGTGCCTGCCGTCTCCTGCGTGCCCTGATAACGTGAACTCTCGGCGATGTCAGCAATGCCAAAATCACTCAGCAGGACCTCGTCGCGCCTTCCCAGCAGCATGTTTTCTGGTTTAATATCGCGGTGGATGAACTTTTCGTCGTGCGCATACTGCAAGGCTTCTGCGACTTGTCTGACATAGGGTACGATGGTAGTCAGGGGAAGTCGAGTGCCTTTGGGGTGGCGCTGGCGCAGGGTGCCATTGAGCGCGAAGTCCATAACGAGGAAAGGAGTATCACTCGCTACGCCGAAGTCCATTACACGCACAATGTGAGGATGTACCAGGCTGGCGATGGTGCGCGCCTCCTTGAGAAAGGCTTCAAGCTCGCCATCCGCTACTCTGGTTTGCAGGATCTTGATAGCTACCTTTGTATTGAGGTACACGTGCTCACCAAGGTAAACATCGGCGAAGCCTCCACGCCCAACGAGTCGGACGAGGCGGTAGTTGCCGAGCTGCTGTCCCACACGCTCAGCCATCCTTGAATCCTTTCCCTGGAGTATTTTACTTTCGCGGGCTTCATTCACCGCTCTCATTGTAGAGATATGTAAGGGATGTGTCAATGGTACAATCAGGCATAACTCATTTTCTTACTCACAGAGCCATCACAAATGATCAAGGGTTCCAGGGGAGGGTGGTGCATGCGGCTTGCACATGCATGGTGTCAGGGAGGCCGATTCTTCCTCCGTATTGTTTCCGAAGCCATCCTCTACCACCAGGTCGGGGTCTGTTCAGGAAACGCTTCTTTCTCACATTTATTCATCAGGGAACGCGCAGAAGCAACGGTATAGCAACGGCACATACACTATACTCCCGTCAGGGTGAACGACAACGTTATCATCCTTGAAGAACGCACTTGAAGGGAAAAGAGCCAGCAATGAAAGTAGAACAAGAGAAGAAAGCAGCAGTGAGTAAAGAAACTGCACAAACACACCTGTTTGCTCGTCAACCACTCTCTACCCTTGGCAAGATCGCCTTCTGGGCATTCCTCGTGGAGGGGCTCGGAAGTCTTGGCGGTGCAATAGCACTCACTCTTAGTAACGGCTCCCCGAGCCGTGACATCGTCATCACAACGGTGTGTACGCTGGCAGGCGCGGCTATTCTCGCAACGAGAATCCGCTGGGTGCCGCTGGTAAGTGCTGTACTGGGGGCATATAACCTCTACCTGGTCTTTACAGAACCCTATGTCATTGAAAGCCTGGCCAATCCAAAGGGTCCAAACGGAGGGCTTGCTCATTTTGCTGGGGATGTGCTTGTCGTGGCATGCGCGATTCTTGCCTTTGGGGGCAGTATCGGAGCAGCAGTGCAGAACTACCGCCAGGGCAGTCGTCAGGCTCCGCGCTGGCTTCCATCAGCCTTGAGCCTGGTTGCAGGAATGGCCATCGGCGCCATTTTCATCGGCGCCATCTCGCAACCTTCTGTAGCCATAGGGACGACCTACACCAATGGCGCGCCAACAGTGCATATGGGCGCTGGCAATTTTCTCCAGTCTTCTGTCACCATTCCCAAAGGCTCGAAGCTTCTCCTGGTGGATGATGTATCGTCTCTGCACATCCTTGCGAATGGCTCCTGGCAGAATGGCGTAGCCAAAGCAGCGAACGAGTCAGGCGCACCCAGGGTTAATAACGTACAGGTCAATGGCAACAGCAGCGAGATTGGACCGTTTACCACGGCGGGGACCTATCACATCTACTGCACGGTCCACCAGGGGATGAACCTGACCATCATTGTCGAGTAGGCGCTGAATAGTAAAACACACCTCGGACGATCCGGTGATCGTCCGAGGTGTGTGCCTTGATGAAAACTTTGCGCCCACTTTTAGCTCTTAGGCTTCTAATAGTGAGAGAATGCGTTCAAGCATTTTCCCGTGTTTGTTTAGGGCTGAGGTGTGTTCGTTTAGGATTGACGTGTTTTCGCTCAGGATAGATTTGATCTCTCTGATATCTATCTCTTGAGTTTGAACAATGCCAAACGTCATTGTGGCGTAATGATTGAGTCCCTCAATGTGTGCTCTCAGGTCTTGCTCAAAAGCTCTGTATTTCCTTTCAAATGCTTCGCTATTTTGCTTAAAAATCGCGAATGCTTTTTCAAGCTCTTCCAGTCGGTAGGGTGGCTGTGTTGACATATCGGTCCCCCTTTCAACCTGGATATCATGCGCTCTCTGAAAAGGAGTATAGGTCAAACGCGTTACTTCGTCAATAAGGAACGCTGCGTGCCTTTATAGCTGGCGGCGCTCGAGCATTACGTCTCTGCAGCAACGCGGCTGCACTACACTCTCTTCAAGATGAAAAACGATGTTATCATCTTTACAGAACACATGAGTGCGCAGCAAGAAAGGAAGTAAGCCATGACTACATTCCAGGTATTATCGAGAACGGCACAATTGCCCGCTCCACCAAAGAGGCGGCCCAGGCGCTTAAGCCAGGAATGGTCTGCCGTCATACGCGTCGTCCGCAGCATGGTCATATCTGCACTCCTCTTCGTTACGCTTCTTGAAATCTCGGGTTCCAATTACACTTTCATCCTGCTCCCTGTGTTCCTGAGCCTCTTCATCACCGGCTCCCGGTACTATGCCCGGCACTATACTCTCAACATGATCCTCAATAGTACGCTGCTTTACTTCTTGCTCACCGTCTGCCTGGCGCTCGTCTACTACAGCGTCATTACTGAAGGCATACTGCTCACGCACTCCAGTCCTGATACTGCCCATATCATCCTTGTTACCACTGCGCTCGCCTGGGCAGTCATACTTGAACCTTTGCGTGCGTTTATCCAGTCGCTCATTGAGCGGCGCTTCAACGTTCGTAATCGTGAGACGATCAAAGCCGTCGAAGCCTTCACCTCGACGCTGCGCGAGGAGATCGATCTCGATCAATTGCGCGAGCGCTTCCTCACTGTCATCCAGCAAACCATGCAGCCCTACTCCGTCTCATTGTGGATACTCGCCTTATACAAACAACAGGAGCAATCGAACTCGACGGAAGAGATCACGGTTGCCGGCAATGATCCGCTCATCGTCTATATGCTGAGTCATCCCGGCGCTATAGAGATTGCCTTCTAATGAAGCCCGGCCATAGGCTTCAGCCTCGGCCATATCGCCGTCGCGCCATGCCACCCATGCACGATGACCTGTGATAATACTGTTCTTTCGCACTGCAGGTACTGCCAGAGCACGTGTGATGATGCTGCGCACCTGTTCCACCTGCCCGCGCAGCCTGAAGATGAAAGGCAAAAACGTCAGGCTGCGTCCGAGCAGCGCGGCATTTCCTGTTTGTTCCCCTGCACTCATAGCGGCACGCAGGTGCTCCTCCGCCTCGTCGAGGTGACCGGACCACAAGAGGCAGACGCCAAGCGCAAAGTGAGGGAATCCCACCTGGTCCTTGTTTCCTGTTTGCTCGACTGCCGCCAGTGCAGCGCGGCAATACGCGACTGTTTTTTCCGCGATCACGGAACGATCACGGGCGGCGCCTCGCGCTACCACCGCCAGGAGAAATTGGACGCGCTGCTCTGGTGTGCCATGCTGTTCCACGATGGGTTGAGCCTTCTCGATCACAGCAGTCATTTCGTCTACCGTAGCTCGTATTGGCAATAAGCGGTTAAGTTGAAGCTGTATCCACTCTTGCAGCCACTCTGTGCTCGACCTGATTGGTGCTTGCTCTAAGATACGTTCAGCCGCTTGATATCCCTGGACGGCATTGACATGAGGGGGTCCTTGGGACCCAGACTACCAGTTCCTCCGCCAGTTTCGTTTTGCCAATGCCTGCCTCCCCGGAGAGGACAACTAAGTGCGGTGAGCCGCCTGTGGCCGTTCGCCATGCTGCCTGGAGCTGTACCCACTCTTGCTTGCGACCTACCAGTGGCGCTCCACCTCCTCGAGGCGTGAGTGGACCGGTCGCGGGCCGGGGAGACGTGTCCAATTGTAAGAGCGATTCGTAGGCCTGGCGCGTGGGCTCACCGGGCTCTGCTGCCAGTTCGCGCTCCAGGACTGTGACGCAGGTGTGGTAGATGCGCAGCGCTGCAGCCCGATCTCCGCGCAAGACGTAGAGGCGCATCAGATGACGATAGGTTGCCTCGTTCAACGGTTCATGGCGCAGGAGCCGCTGGGCTGCTGCGATTGCAGCATCATATTTACGTTCCTGTTCCAGCAATGTGATCAATTGTTCGGTGGCCTGCAGAAACAACTCGTGCAGGCGGTCCCGTTCAGGCAGAATCCACTCATTGTAGCAACTGGGCAGCAGGTCTCCGCCATACAGGTATACCGCCTGCTCGAGTGCCTGCCGCAAAGCGCTTGTGTCCTGGGCCTGTTTCGCTTGAATCGCCTGGGCAAGCGCCTGTTCAACATCCTGCACATCGAAGGTCCAGGAAGCGTCCGGGGCCGGCTGCCATTGCAGGTTGTGTTTGTCGGCGTGGAGAAAATGGCCGGCGTCCGGAAGTGCCTGCCGCAATTGATACAGTAGTTTGCGCAGATTGGTGTGCGCCTGGACCTCGGTCGAATCGGGCCATAGGAGAAAGGCCAGGTGGGAACGGTTCTGGGGGGCGTTACGATGCAGCACGAGGTAGGCAAGGAGCGATTGTAAGCGGGGGACATTGACTGTTGTCACGGGTGTATCTCCCGAAACCAGCAGGAAATCGCCCAGCAAGTGGATGTGGAGAGTTGGAATCACAACGTTTTTTCCCTATATATTAATCTTGAAGCGAATCTATCAGAGCACATTCCTGGCAACGGCACGACCGGCAGCGCGGCCAGAGAAAAGACATCCCCCCAAAAACGCCCCTTCAAGCGCCCGGTAGCCATGCATACCACCACCGCCGAAACCGGCAACTTCGCCAGCAGCAAAGAGACCGGGCAGGGGTCGACCACCGGCCCGCAGGACACGACCCGAGAGATCCGTTTCCACTCCTCCCAGAGTTTTTCGCGTCAGGATCGAGAGCCGCACTGCGATCAATGGTCCAGCGGCTGGATCGAGAAGACGGTGTGGCCTGGCGACACGAATCAGCCTATCGCCGAGATAGGCTCGTGCCCCACGAATAGCCGTGACCTGGGCATCTTTCCCGAACGGGTTGGTGATCTGGCGATCGCGGGCGACGATGACTCGCTCAAGCTCTGCCGGCTCGATCAGTTCCTCGCCGGTCAGGGCATTCATCTCCTGCACCAGTTCCGGCAGCGTCTTACGCACAAGAAAGTCCACCCCGTGCTTCTTAAATGCCTCAACTGGTCCCGGCGCGCCGGGCAGCACTCGACTCAGCGTTTTCGAGATACTGCGACCCGTGAGATCAGGGTTCTGCTCGGACCCCGACAGGGCAATCTCACGTTCGATGATGCGCTGATTGAGCAGGAACCATGAATAGTCATAGCCGGTGGAGAGGATGTGCTGGAGAGCCCCCAGCGTGTCAAAGCCGGGGAAAAGTGGAATCGGCAGGCGCTGGCCGCGCGCATCCAGCCACAACGGCGATGGCCCGCACAAAATGCGGATGGCATGGTTACTCCAGATCGGCGCGAAGTTGCGAATGCCTTCTGGATAATGCCACATCCGATCGGAGTTGATGAGGTGTCCGCCGCTGGAGGCGATCACATCCAACATGCGCCCATCGACGTGGTCGGGGACGCCCGAAATCAGCTGCTTCGGTGGGTCGCCCAGGCGTCTGGGCCAGTTACGGCGCACCAGCTCATGATTGCCGCCAATACCACCGGAGGTGACAATCACGGCCTGGGTTTTGAGAGTGAACTCACTCACGACCACCCGAGAACTCGGCCTACCGCGCTCGACGGAGCTCGGTTCCAGCACTTCCCCGTGGACGCCATCAACCACGCCGTTGGTCATCGTGAGTCCGGTCACCCGATGCCTGAAGCGCAACGTGACCACTCCCCGCTGCTCGCCCGCGCGTACACGGCGCACAAACGGCTCTACCACAGCTGGACCAGTCCCCCAGGTGACATGAAAGCGGGGAACCGAATTGCCATGCCCGGTCGCAAGATAGCCACCACGCTCCGCCCATTGCACCAGAGGGAAGAAGCCAACGCCTTGCTCGCGCAGCCAGGCATATTTTTCGCCCGAGGCAAAATCGACATAGGCTTCTGCCCAGCGGCGAGGCCACAGGTCTTCTTCCCGGTCAAACCCGGCGCTGCCAAGCCAGTCTTGCAGGGCCAGGTCGTGGGAATCGCGAATACCCAGCCGCCGCTGCAGCGGCGAGTCGACCAGGAACAGACCCCCGAAAGACCAGAACGCCTGCCCACCAAGCGACGCCTCTGGCTCCTGATCAAGCAGGATCACCCGCCGGCCCGCGTCAATGAGTTCCGCGGTGGCCACCAAACCAGCCAGGCCCGCGCCGACCACAATTACGTCAGTATCATTGCTCATCGATTCATCCTAAAAAACTATTGATTACTCAACAGTATGATAGCATACGCGGACTACCAGGAGAAACGGTTCATAATTGGATAGGCTCTTAGAGGTCTATGGCACCAGGAAGTGCGGGATGCCCTGGGTATGCAGGAAGTGGAGCGGCCCCTGGGTATAGAAATAGCCAAGGATATTGAGAATAGTGATGAGGGCAAAGCCGGACAGGCTGAGTACAGTGATGGCGCGGTCGATGGGACGGGCATGTAATTCGGTCAGCCAGGAGCGCTTGCCGATACCGAAGCAGCGCAGTTCCATGGCGCTGATGATATCTTCTGCTCCAATGATAGAGCCAATCACTACCGGCACAATCATCGGGGCCAGGCGGACCGTCTTGCCGACGAGGCCGCCGCGCAGCTTCTCAAGCTCGAAACCACGCGCGCGCTGCGCGTCGAGCGTGGTGCCGAAGTCCCGCACCACAGTTGGCAGGAAACGGAACGCGAGATCGATGGCGTAGGCAAATTTATCGGGCACTCCCATGCCTCTGAAGGCTATGCCCATGTGACCGGGATCAGTGGTATAGGGTATAGGGACCGAAAGGAGCGCAATGCTGACGAGGCGCATAGCTTGCGAAATCAAGAAGGTCAGACTCTCTACGCTTACGAGCAATGGCGCCGGTCCGATATAGGGAGGCAGGCGTTTGAGGCCGATGAACGGGATGCGGTACAGGACATGCAAGTGGGTGAGTTCACTGGGATCAACTCCCTGGATATTGTTTCCACCGGAGAGAAAATAATTGCCGATTACCAGGATGGTTATGAGGATCAGAATGAAAGTCCAGGCGCGTCTTGTCTCTACCCACTTGAGGTGAGTCTGGCTGTAATAAAAAGCAGCCATAATGAAGCCTGCTAAAACGATCCAGAAATTTGATGTTTGCGAAATAGAAAATCCATAAGCAAAGAGCAGTATGAATTTCGCACGTGGATCTAGCCTGTGGACAGGCGTGTCGCGCTTGATGTAAGGAAAGTTGATTAGCATACCAGTTCTCTCAAAGAGTTTAGCAAGGCCGACCTCCAGAGCGATCGCACACAGACCGCACACAGGGCGACCGCAAGGGTCGCCCCTACCATACTACGCCGCAGCCTTGCGAAGCCGTAGTATGGTAGGGGCAGGGCTTGCCCCTGCCCTGGGTGGTGCGGGGCGACCGCTGCTATGCCACGCGTCCGCTATCCCCTGTGGCCATTCCCCTGCGTGCGACTGCTGCATTGTAGGCAACAAGGAGAATGGGGAGCAGGATGATGCCGAAGATCAGGTCAGAGAGCGCGGCGGGGATAAACTCGCTGGTGGCGCCCGCAAAATTCAACTTCGAGAACCAGATGTCGGTGTAGGCGGCAAAGGCAATGCCAATGACGACGCCGACGGCACCAAGAACCTCTGCGATAGTGATGGCGCGTGGGTTGTTGTAGCGGCCGAAAATGTTAAACAGGGAAAGGCTCGCGAGGCCCGCGAAGAAGCCAATCAAACCATTACCGATGTCCCAGTTCAGGTAGACGCCGTAGCCTGAGATCAGGTCACCGATGAAGTTGCCCAATCCTCCGGTAATAAGGCCGACAATGGGACCGAAGACAGCGCCAAAGAAGAGGGGAATAACGATAGCTGGACGAATGGAGACATTACCGGCGCTCGGGAGCTGTAAGGCATTTGTGAGGTAGCTCAGACCTCCATAGAGGGCGGCGCCTAGCGCCATGTATACGACCTGGCGTACACCGACAGCCCAGATGCCTGGCCGTGAACGTTCTTGTGTTGCTGACATGGGTAGAATCCTTTCTGATAACTAATCGACCCTGGGGTTGAAAAGAATAAATGGATTGTGCCTCTCTATGCCTCCTTTCATAGTTACAGGCTGTTACGCGACAGCGTTCCGTTCAGCCAGTAGATAGTGCAGTAATGAGGTGGGGCGCAGGTTACAGGCTTCTAACACTGCTGGATCGGCGAGTACCTGCAAAGGTGGTCCATCCGCCACCAGGCTCCCTTCTTTCAAAAGCAAGACGCGTCGTGTGAAACGCAGCGCCAGGTCGAGATCATGTGTAATAATGAGTAAGGCGTCCAACTCGGGTAATCCGCGCAGGTATTCAATAAATGAAGTATAGGAGCGGTAGTCCTGGCCCGCGGTCGGTTCGTCGAGCAGCAGGACTCTGCCTTGCATTGCCAGTACCGAGGCAATAGCCACGCGTTTCTGCTGCCCGAAACTGAGCGCGAAGGGGGAACGTTCCTCAAATTGCGCTACGTCCAGTGCTTCCTCCGCCTGTCGGACGGCGGTCTTTAAGCGCTCGGGAGCAAAGCCCAGGTTCTCAGGTCCGAAGCTCACTTCTTTACGCACAGATGGCGCAAAGAGCATGGCGCCAGGGCTCTGGAAAACATAGCCTATACGCGAGGCCAGTTGTGCAACGCTCAAATTGCGCGTATCTTCACCATAGAGCTGCACAGAGCCTTTTGTAGGCCGGAGTAGTCCAAGGGCCTGTTTCACCAGTGTTGTTTTGCCAGAACCGTTGGGGCCGAGCAGTGCGATGGTTTCCCCACGCCGCACCTGGCAGGAGATGCCATGTAGCACCTCCTCCGTAAATACGCTGTAGCGGTAGTGGACGTTCTCAAAAATCAGGATTGGTTCCGCGTTTTCGCCGTGTTTACCCTGGCTGGTAGTAATGGGTCTGACCAGTACTTCTCGCCCTTCAGCGGGATTGCTCAGGGTATGCAGTGTGGACTCTACAGGCAGCTTGACCTGCGTAGGATCGGCAATAGCCAGGAAATCTTGCATGTTACCTAAAAAGATCTGGCGCCCTTCCTTCATGAGCAGTACCCTGTCGGGCTGGAGATGTAGAGCCTCCTCCACGCGATGTTCGACGATGATGATGGTGTGACTGGTAGCTCTCAGGTCTGTAATGAGCTGCTCCAATTCATCGATAGCCCGGGAATCGAGATTGGCAAAGGGTTCATCAAATAAAAAGATAGAAGGCTGCATCACAAGGATACCGGCAGCTGCGACCTGCTGGCGCTGCCCACCGGAGAGCATAAAGGTTGATTTCCCTAGATACTGTTCCAGTCGCAGTTGCTTCAACACTTCATGGATGCGGCGGCGCATTTCAGGACGCGGCGTGTTGAGGTTCTCCATGCCGAATGCGATCTCTTGTTCGACGGTGCTGCCAACAATCTGCTTATCGGGATCTTGCAGCATGGTGCCAACGTGCTGCGCGAGATCGAGCAGCGAGAGGCCAGCTGTGGCTCGCCCTTCAAGTTGTATTTTGCCCTTTAGAACACCTGGATAGCTATGTGGGATCAGCCCATTGAGACACTTGAGCAGAGTGCTTTTGCCACAACCACTGGGGCCGGCAATAAGCATAAGCTCGCCTTTGGCGAGCGAAAAGGAGATATCCTCAATGGCGGATGGCTGCTGAATAGGTTCTGTTTCGGGTGAAGATGTTTTGCTTGCTGATCCGGGCTCATCATCCGAGGTGTAGTAACGAAAACTCAGCCCCTCCACGTACACTGCTGGTGGTCTTTCCGTCGTACCAGGTGTGTTGTCGGGATGATTCGTCATTGGCGCTAAAATACCTTTTAATTCTGGCAGCTCCCCTGCAGGAAGGCCGGAAATGGTGCTGTGTTTCCGATCTTTCCTACATTCTAACGAGATTGATGCTCATCTGTCAATGCTGGCTTCATTTCACAACCTCCGCCCCGGCTGCTGGCTGGAACGAGTAGAACACAGGCTGCTTGAATCCTTGTGCCTGGAAATGCTGCTGAACGCCCTGTGCCAGCGCTGCTGCCTCTTCAACTTGCACCAGCGCAATAGCGCTGCCGCCGAAACCGGCTCCTGTAAGGCGCGCACCCGGGGCTCCAGACTGCCTTGCCAGTTCGACAAATGCATCCAGCTCGGGCGTCGAGACCTCGTAGTCATCGCGTAAGGACTCGTGTGATACATACATCAACGCTCCGAACTCCACGAAGTCATGCAGCCGCAGCGCTTCAACAGCCCTCAACACTCTTGCATTCTCTGTAACAACGTGGCGAGCCCGCTTGAGTTCTTCACCCGAAAGTTTGTCTAAATCCTGTAGCCGGGCATCGCGCAGGTACTTGACGCCCAATGTGTGTGACGCGCGTTCACATGCTGATCGACGAGCGTTATAGCCGGTCTCGCCTAATTCGCGTGAAACTTGCGTATTGCAGACGAGAAGCGTTAATCTGGCCGTCACAAGGTCCAATGGCACGGGCTCCGCGTCCAGCGAACGGCAATCTATCAGCAGCGCTGTACCTTGCCTGCATAGAAGTGAAGCGTACTGATCCATAATACCGCTATTTACGCCGATAAACTTATTTTCTACCTGCTGGCACAGGATGGCGAGGTCCTTGCGAGGAATGTCTAAGTGGAAGAGTTGATCAAGCGCGAGTGCCGTGGCGGCCTCGATAGCAGCAGAAGAGGAGAGCCCGGAACCGCGTGGAACATCTCCGGCAAAGGCACCGTGAAAGGCCGCTAAGGCGATGCCGCGTTCTCGCAGGGCCCATGCAACCCCGCTGGGGTAGTCCGCCCACGATCCCTCGCGCTTTGCGGCGAGTGGGCGCAGCTCATCAAAGTCGGCCGAGTAAAGTTGCGCACCATCTTGCCCCATTGCCACGGCGACTCGCAGGTCTATGGCGCAGGGCAAGACAAATCCACCATTATAGTCCGTGTGCTCGCCTATCAGGTTTATCCGCCCTGGAGCGCTGGCGACTACTACAGGTTCTTCCTGAAACTGGTTACGATATGCCTGAAAGGCACGCTGCTCGATCTGCCGCAATGCTATCTCCTTTTGCTCTATGGTCTATTTCCTGTTTCTAATCAGAGCCATCACTTGTAGTGTATCCTCCACCAACTGCTCAAGGGGTGCAAGCGGGACGTATTCCTCACTGGAGTGCTCATTCATGACACCTGTGGAGATAGTAAATGCCTTGACTCTGGGCCGCAAACTACTGGCGTCACTGCCGATGAACGTGGGGCGCATCTGTAACTCTACGTTACGCTGTGTGAGGACGGCTCGATATGCTTTGAGCAGAGGCTCATCCTCGGCAACGGAATAGCCCGTGGTATGCGTCTTGAAGGATACTTCAGCGCGGCCACCGTAACGCTGTGCCGTTTGCTCAAAGGCTTCACGAATGGAATTCATATAGCCATCACGTATATCCAACGCCTCAAAACTACGCAGCTCGCCCTCGATGTGAACAGCGGCAGGGATGGCGTTGCGAGCGCTGCCCCCGCTGACGCGCCCTACGAGGATGCGCGTCTCATCTCCGGCGAACAAGCCGTGGGGGTAGGGGGTATGGCGAAAGATCTCAAGAGCGTTTACGGTGTGTGCCAGGGCTTTGCCGGGATGCCCGGTGCGGCCGGTGATTTCCACGTCGAATGCCTCGTACGCGGCTCCCCTGGAGACCACGACCCCAGCTTCGAAAGCGTTGTCAAAAACGATGCCATCTGTGACTCGCCAGGAGGCAGGGTCGAAGGCCGATGCCCCCTTCATGCCTACCTCTTCCTGCACGGTGAAGACCACCACTAGCGGCGGATGGGGCTGGGTTTGCTGGACCAGGCGGGCCAGCACTTCAAGGATGACAGCTATGCCAGCCGCGTCATCAGCGCCAAGATTCGTCGTGCCATCACTGTAGAGCACGCCATCACGTAGTACCGGCCGGTGGCCACGGCCAGGAGGGACGCGATCCATGTGCGCGTTGAGCAGCAGGGGTTTTCCTTCGCCCGGGAGGGTGGCGATGAGGTTGCCCGCCGCGTCAGTTTGTGTGGTGAGGCCAGGTGTCGCCAGTCGCTGCTCCAGGTAAGCTCGTACCTGTTCCTCGTGACCGGGTGTGCTGGGGATGGCTACGAGTTCGACGAGTGTATTATACAGGCGATTCGAGAGCATATCACAGTCTCCTCAAAGCCGGTAACGGGTGTCGAAGCAACCGCGCGGGCCGCCCTGACTATTCTGGTTAACTGCACATACCCGTTGGCGCAACCAGTGGAGAAGTCAGTTGATTGGGGCTGGTCACCTGGATACCACCTGGTCCAGGATAGGTATGGTCGGCGGGCAACGTGCCACTCCAGGTAAATGTATAGGTTCGAATAGTCTGTCCAGGGCTGAAGGTGATGCTGGCCGGGGTTTGTCCACGCCCATTGTTAACCGTATAACTGAACTGGACGGTCCCACCAGGGCTATTAGCCGCAACATGAATAGCGGCCGTATAGGTAACAACTATCGAAGTACCACAGGACAACCCTTGAATGGATGTAGGACTCACCATCATATCAACTTTCGTGACATGAAACGCCGCCAAAGATGTACATTGCCCCGTTGGCCCAACGAGTGATGAAGTCAGTTGATTGGGACTGGTCACTTGAATACCACCCGGTTCAGGGTATGTATGGTCGGCGGGCAACGCGCCACTCCACGTAAATGTGTAAGATTTCGTAGTCTCTCCTGGATTGAAGTTGATACTGGCCGGGGTTCGTCCGCGCCCATTGTTGACCGTATACTCAAATTGAACAGTACCACCAGCGCTATTGGGCCTGACGTGGAAGATAGCCGTATAGGTCACGGTCAAGTGCGTACCGCAGGATAAGCCAGCAATCGATCCAGGTGTTACCGACATACTGACCGAAGTGACCTTCAATGGCACACGAGCAGTTGAAGGTGTTGATGTTGGATTAGGAGAGGCGGTGCCTCCATTATTATGTCGAAGCGCGTAAAAAACCATTGCCATACTGCCAACCAGGGCTGCGAGAAGGACAACCGCCGCCAATAGATTAAGTCGCTGCATCAGCCAGGTGCGCCGTGGGTGTGATCCATGCGAGCTGCCCATAGCCCTGGCACCGTATTGCATTTGTGGATTTTGCATAGGTAGCTCTTTCTCACTTTCTTGTGTATCTTGTTCATAAAGAGTTGCGCCCGCAATGCGGTTCCAGATGCGATCTAGCCTGTCTTGCTCCTGCTTGGCATCAGCCCGGTAAAAGCTGTGCAGATACGCCAACGCCTGCGCATCTATACGATCGCCTTCTTTGAATTGGCTTACACTCTCAATTTGTTTGTCTACTTCTTCAGGTAAAAAAAACTCATCCTTCTCAGTCACTTTCCTGCTCCTCCCTTCCTCGTCGATAGATTTTCCGTAAAAGATTTAAACTGCGTGAAAGCGTGACGCGCACAACGTTTTCCTGCTTTCCCAACGTGGTCGCGATCTCACTACAGGATAAATCCTGGCCAAAGCGCATGCGTAAAATCTGCTGTTGAAGCGGGGGCAAGCTTTGGAGATGTGCATATAAATCCATGTAATCTTCTTGCCGCAAGGCGCTATATTCGGGGCTGAACACCTCATCCTCAAAAAGACCTTCGGCTACGTGATCGAGGGTTACGCTTTGACGAGTTTTCGCCCGCCGGTAGGTATCAATCACTTTGTTGCGGGTAACTCGCCAGAGCCACAATTGCTTCGCTTTCTCCGAGAGCACGGCAAATTTTGTATGCTCGATAGCCGCCAGGAATACTTCCACCACCAGATCTTCCGCGTCTTCTGGTGAAGGAACGCGCATACGGACATAGGTAAGCAAACCCGGTGCGTATTTCCGGTACAGGAGAGCCATTTCCTGCTCTACCTGTGCCGTATGCCTGTTTGCTTGCATTATTTCCCTCGTGTTGTTTGAGTACTCATCTTAACTATCGTTTCGTATCGCGAAATATTACAAAAAATGGGAGTCCAGGTGCAGGTCTGGAGGAAGCACTGCCAGGCCCGCTTCCGTCACCTGGCCTGCTTGCAGCAGCCTGGAAACGCGGGCGCGATTGGAAGCTGACCAGGGACTCCTGGGACGACGAGGAGTGAAGCGCCCCGCGTACGTCTCCTCGTCGATACCCTTGACCGCGCCATCGATCCAGCCAAAACACAATGCCTCTTCCACCGCGTCATCGTAGGAGATGCCGATCTTTCCCGAGGTTTTTTTGTAGTAGACCAGCCAGATCTCCTTGCGATCCCGGTGGTGTTGCTTCAGCCATTCGCGCCATTCTTGACGAGTCCTGGTGAGCAGTCTTTCACCGATCTCCATGTTTATGCCGTCACCTCTACGGGTTGGCCAGGAGGTGGCGTAGGGGCAGCTTTTTCACGGAAATGCGGCATGACCTCTTTCGCCATCAGTTCCTGGGTCTTGAGAACGAGGTAGTCGGGAATCTCGCCCACGTGACCGCCGGTGACCAGCATGCTCGCGTGCAGCACGTCGGTGTAGTAGCTGAGCTTTTCGATTACTGTGGCAGGACTGCCAACGATCACGACGCCGGTGTTGAGCAGTTCCTGGAAGCTGCCCCACTGGCCAGGCCGTACCCCACTTTCGAGTACAGCACGGATGCTTCTCTCACTCATGTAGCCAGGTGGGGTAAAGAATTCGGGGCGTACTTTCAGGCCTTTCTTGAAGAGCCACATGATATACTTTTCGCCTTCTTTCATGGCGATATCGTCGGTCTCGGCAACGTAGCAGGGGACGCAAAACGCTAATTGGTCAGGCTGCGCTTCGTAGCCATACTTTTCTTCGGCGAGGCGGCGATAGAGATCGTAGGCCCGCTTGCGCTGGTCCATGGGCATGAATACCGTCATGTATGGGTATTTGTGCCTGGCCGTAAAGTCAATCGTTTCCATGCTGGCGGTGCCGGGCAGCCAGATGGGAGGGGGCTGCTGGATAGGGCGCGGCCAGATGTTCACGTAGCGGTAGTTGTAGAACTCACCCTCGAAGGCAAAGGGGCCGGGGCGCGTCCAGGCCTGGATAATCAGGTCGTGCGCTTCGTCCATGCGTTCGCGGCTGATGGTGGGATTGACGTTGTAGCTGAAGTATTCCATGCCGGTGCCGCGAACGAAGCCGGAGATGATGCGCCCGCCGCTGATCACATCCAGCATAGCGATTTCTTCTGCCACGCGTAATGGATCATCGTGCAGGGGCAGGGCGTTTCCCACAATCCCGATCTTCGCTCGTTTCACACGCTGGGTCAGCGCCGCTGCCATGATGTTCGGCGAGGGCATAGTCCCGTAGGCATTCTGGTGATGCTCATTCACGATCACGCTGTCCCAACCAAGTTTATCGGCGCGTTCAATCTCGTCGAGATAGCGATTGTAGAGGGCATGGCCTTTGACGGGATCATAGATGGAATTGGGCAGCGTTACCCACGCCGAGTCGTACTTCTCGTCAAAATCGGGGGGCAGGTAAGGCCAGGGCATCAGGTGGAAGTAATGGAATGTGAGTCTGTTCAAGGAATACCTCCTGATCTGAAAGGTTGGTAGACGGTTCAATGTATCTAAAAGTTATCTGGGTGAGGATGGTTGCTTGGGCGACCGCAAGGGATCGCCCCCAGAGGCGTTCCCTGAAGCACGGCTGTCATCGAAGCACGGCTGTCATCGAAGCACGGCTGTCATCCTGAGCAGAGCGAAGGATCTCTGGCTTGGCCGAGCGCAGATCCTTCGCTCTGCTCAGGATGACACTGACGGGGTGGCTCCCGCCCTATCCCAGGCCCCGGCCAGACCCTCACCTGGAGAGAAACTCGACAATATGCCTGCTCCATTCTCCGGGCATCTCGAACATGGGCATATGACCGGTGCCTTCCAGCTTCACCAGTTCGGAGTTGGCTATCAGGCGGTGAAAAGCATCAGCGTAGGCCGCGGGAACGAGCCGGTCGCTCTGCCCCCAGATGATGAATGTTGGACATTTCACTCGCTGCAAGCGGCGCTCCAGTCTGGGATCATAGCCCGGGTTCCAGGCCAGTGACGCCAGGGTTGTCCGCTGGCGGTACTGCGAGAGCAGGTAATCAGCATTCATCTCGGTGGGCATGAGCGGCATGGCCGCTGCAAAGTTATCGAAACAGGCACTTAGCAGCTCTTGTGGGTTCATGGCGAATATGTGAGCGATGGGCGTGCCCTTAACGCGGATACCAACGGCGTTAGACAGCACCAGTTTTTTTACGTGCTCGGGATACCAGACGGCCAGTTCGGCCGCCATCCAGCCGCCGAGCGAATGCCCAACGACCATGGGCTTGTCCAGGCCTAATGCATCGAGGAGATCGCGAAAATACAGGATATAGTCACTCATGTCGCGCATCCAATCGGGTCGACCGGTCAAACCGAAGCCGGGGATATCGGGCGCGAAGAGATGAAAGCGTTGGGAGAGAACCTGGTGGAATTCCAGCCACAGGTTGCCCAGGAAGGTGCCGTGCAGGTACAGCAGCGCGGGAGTGCTGGTTGGACCGGCCTCGAACAGGTGTGTTTCAATGCCCTGGACGGTTATGGTGCGTTCTACCTTCTCGACTGGCGCAGCCACGCCGGATATTTCGTCTGGTGTCATTGTACGATGTCTCCTTTGACAAGAGTGACAGTTTTTTTGAAAACGCATGGGAAGATGCTATACAGATAGCATACCATGCCTCTGTTCTGAAGATATTCTCTATGTTTATACTGATCGGCTGGTGATCGGTTTCAGCGCAGGATAGAGCGCCCGGTACGTCTCGTACGCCCGGGCATAGGCGCGCTCTGTATCAGGCTGGGGCCCGGTGCGTTCTACGATATGTACGGTTGCATCACACGCCTGCTCTACTGATGCATAAACGCCGCTAGCGACGCCTGCGAGCAGCGCAGCTCCGAAGGCCGGACCCTCTTGAGCGTTTGTCGTTACCAATTCGATGCCAAGCACGTCAGCGATGATCTGCCGCCATAACGGGCCTTTAGCGCCACCTCCCGTGGCACGCATCTGTTCAAGCTGCAGGCCCTGTTCGCGAATGATGGCAAAGCAGTCTTTAAGGCTGAATGCCACTCCTTCCAGTACCGAGCGCACGAGGTGACGCCGGTCGTGACTCGCTGTCAGACCAATCCAGCCTCCACGCGCATAGGCGTCCAGGTGTGGAGTGCGCTCCCCCTGCAGGTAAGGTAAGAAGATGAGGCCGTGGCTCCCCGGCTGTACGCCCGCGGCCTCTTTTTCGAGCAGTTCATAAGCATCCAGCCCTGACCAGCGCTCCAGGGCGCGCTCCGGCAGGCCAATATTATCTCGCACCCAGCGCAGCGAGAGGCCTGCTGCCTGTGTTACACCCATCAGGTACCAGGCGTGGGGGACTGCGTGGTTGAAGGTGTGGACGCGTGGCACAGGACCGGAGGTGTCAACCTGGGGTGTAGCAGCGTGGGCAAGCACAACGCCGCTGGTACCGATTGAGATAAGCGCGAGACCGGGACGTACCACGCCGTTGCCCACGGCGCCGCAGGCATTATCGGCTCCTCCACCGGCTACAGGCGTTCCCGCTGGCAGACCTGTCAGTGAGGCCACTTCATCTGTGGTCGTTCCAGCCGCAGCACCAGCGGCCACTACAGGCGGCAGCAGCGCGGGGTCAAATTCGATCGCCTCCAGCACTTCACGCGACCACGTGCCCTGTTTCACATCTAACAAGCAGGTTCCGGCTGCATCCGAGATCTCCATCGCCATTACGCCGGTCAGGCGGTAGCGGATGTAGTCCTTCGGCAGGATCATCGTGCGTGCCCGTGCGAAAATTTCGGGTTCGTTGTCACGTACCCACAGGGCTTTGGGCGCGGAGAAGCCGGGCAAGGCGGGATTGCAGACAAGCTCTATGAGGCGGGCGGCTCCTACGCGCTCGGTCATCCAGCGACACTGGGCATCGCTGCGCTGGTCCGCCCAGATAATGCAGGGACGCAAAACCTGCTGTTCCGCGTCCAGTAAGACAACGCCATGCATCTGACCGGAGAGACCGACGCCGCGTATGCCAGTGGGCGCTACACCATGCCTGACCCCTCCTGCCAGGCACGTACGAATAGCCGTGATGGTGGCCTGCCACCAGTCATGCGGGTTCTGTTCCGCCCAGCCGGGATGTGGATGCATAAGCGGGTAATCAACAAAAGCCGAGGAGAGCACATGCCCATCATCTATGGCAAAGAGAGCTGCTTTGACACCAGTGGTGCCGAGATCGATGCCCAAAAGTGCCTGCATATGTTGCCTCCTTTGCTTGTCGCCGCCATATCATCGTTTGCGGCGGGCAATAATACGTTCGGTGTAGGCCTCATCGAGGCCCAGCATCTCATAGACGATACGATAGCCTTCAACGGCATCGGCATGAGCGCGCGCCTGGTTAAGCGCATTGCGGTCGATCTTGCGAACAAGATCATCGATAAATTCCCACTGCAGGGCTGAACGGCGCACAGCCGCCACCTGGTCCTCGGTGTAGGGATACAGGTCGAAGCCCACGCGTTCGCCTTTAGAACCATAACCAACATCTTGCAGGGTCATGGCCAGTTCCAGGGTTTGCATGAAGAAGGATGTGCCCACCATGTTGTCATCATCGAACGTGCCCCAGCCAGAGTTACCATGCTGGTGCCCCAGTTTCCCCTCAGAGTAGAGTAGAGCTGCGTACTCTGCCAGGTTCTCGCCATTCATGATGAGGTGCTGCCAGTCCATGTTGACCAGCAGGCGCGAAGTGTCGACTCCCAAACGGCGGACGCGATCAATGGTGTAGAGCGTGGCGGCAATGTTGCGCATGAGAATATTCATAGCCGGTTCGCTGTTTTTGTGCTCCAGGAAGACCGTCACGCCCTTAGACGCGGCGTGTGCCACCACCTCGCCCACTCCATCGACAAACTGGTTCCAGGTGTAGGCGTATTCACGCTGGAAATTGTAGTTGTAGCCCTCTGCGCCAGGCCAGATGATGAAGTGCGCTCCCAGCGCGGCGGCGAGATCGACGCCGCGCTTGAGGATATCGATACCCCTGCGCCGTAAATTTGTGTCGGGGTTGATAAATACACCCAGTTTGAACGTGGGGTCGGGATGCAAACCGGCGGCAAGGCAGTAAATATCCATTGGTCCTAGCGCCGCCTTGATCGCATCGACGATATCCTCGTTGATTTCGCCTGGATAATGATACTCCAGGCCATCGATCACGTCGGCAAGACCGTCGACGACGCGATGTGTACGCGTTACCATGTCCTCGTGTGTCACTTCTGGATGGTAGCCCGGTGGCACAAAACGTGTGACATTGGGCCCAAAAGCCCAGATACCGAGACTATTTTTCACGCGAGTATCCGCCACGTCTCTCTCCTTTGCTGTTTATGTTTCGACGATGATACGTTCTGGCTTCATTGTACGCTATGATGAAGCTTTCTGTTAATATGATCTCTTTCCAGCGTCGATGCATGCCGTGTGAATTCTATCGGTGAGTTCCGGGATCGCAACATTTTTGCCTCCCGTTTTCCCGGCTTCGGCCTGGCGCGGGTCTGCTGCACAGATGGCTCAAGCTGGAAGATCAGCCTATTCTGCCTCTGGCAAAAAAGCGACAGCAGGAAATTTCCGAAAAGGACGTCGTCGACAGATAATCACTCAAGCCGGAGGATAGAGGGGCATCTCGCCTCTTGATATTCAGGCTGGCTATCACTCGTGGAAAGTGTGGCAGATACAACTTTATAATGCTCTGCTCTAGCTCCACTGGGGATGAAGACAAAAGCAAACAGGGCAGCCTTTGTGGCTGCCCTGCTAATTTACTGTTATTTAGCTACGAGCTAGACCTCGCGGTACTCGCCTTCAACCGTTCCAGGTTCACTGTCAGGAGCTGAACCTGTTGTCCCATTGCTTGCTGCTCCGGCCTGGCCATAGACTTCCTGGCCGATGCGCTGCACTGTACGCTCCAGGTCATCCGTCGCAGTGCGAACCAGGGTCATATCGTTGGCGGAAAGGGCATCGCGCACTGCTTTGATCCTTTCCTCGACATCAGTGCGCAGGCTGGGCGAAATCTTCTCACCCACATCCCTCAGGGTGCGCTCGGCCTGGTAGGCCAGGCTATCAGCGCGGTTGCGCACTTCGATCTCCTCTTTGCGCTGCTGATCCTCCTGTGCATGCAGCTCGGCTTCGCGCACCATGCGCTCGACCTCGCTCTTGGAGAGGCCACTGGAGGCAGTGATGGTGATCTTCTGCTCGCGCCCGGTCGCCTTATCGCGTGCCGTGACGTTGAGAATGCCATTGGCATCGATGTCGAAGGTGACCTCGATCTGCGGTATGCCGCGCGGAGCGGGAGCAATGCCTTCGAGCCGGAAGTGGCCGAGGCTCTTGTTATCACGTGCCAGTTCGCGCTCACCCTGCAACACATGGACATCCACCGCTGGCTGGCTGTCTTCCGCCGTGCTGAAGAGCTCGCTCTTGCGCGCCGGAATGGTGGTGTTGCGCTCGATCAAGCGCGTCATCACGCCACCCAGCGTCTCGACGCCCAGCGAGAGCGGCGTGACATCGAGCAAGAGCACATCTTTGACATCACCCTTGAGGACACCGGCCTGGATGGCCGCGCCCACGGCAACCACTTCGTCGGGGTTGACGCCCTTATGAGGCTCCTTGCCAAAGCTCTTGCGTACCAGGTCGATGACAGCAGGCATACGAGTCTGACCGCCAACCAGGACGACTTCCTTGACATCCGTCGCCCGGATGCCGGCATCCTCCAGCGCCCGCATGACGGGACCTCGTGTGCGTTCGATCAAGACGCCTACCAGCTGCTCCAGTTTTGCACGTGTCAAAGTCATCACCAGGTGCTTGGGTCCAGTGGCGTCAGCCGTGATGAAGGGCAGGTTGATCTCCGTCTGCAAGGACGAAGACAGCTCAATCTTGGCTCGCTCCGCTGCCTCCTTCAAGCGCTGCAAGGCCATGCGGTCTTTACGCAGGTCAATGCCTTGCTCCTTACGGAACTCGTCGGCGATCCAGTCGACAATCATCTGGTCGAAGTCATCGCCACCCAGGTGGGTATCGCCATTGGTAGCCTTGACCTCAAAGACACCTTCACCTAACTGCAGGATGGAGATGTCGAAGGTGCCACCACCCAGGTCATAGACGGCAATGGTTTCGTCCTGCTTCTTATCCAGGCCATAGGCCAGCGAGGCCGCCGTTGGCTCGTTGATGATGCGCAGGACGTCCAGCCCGGCGATTTTACCGGCGTCTTTAGTGGCCTGGCGCTGCGTATCGTTAAAGTACGCGGGCACAGTAATCACCGCCTGGGTAATCTTCTCACCCAGCTTAGCTTCTGCATCAGCCTTGAGCTTTTGCAGGATCATGGCCGAGATTTCCGGTGGACTGTATTCGCGGCCGCCCATAACCACACGTACGTCGCCATTCGAGGCGCGTGTAATCTTATAGGGCACACTTTTTATCGTGCGCTGCACTTCAGGGTCATCGAATTTACGGCCCATGAGGCGCTTGATCGAAAAGATCGTATTCTCGGGATTGGTTACTGCCTGGCGCTTGGCAATCTGGCCGACCAGCCGCTCGCCACCTTTGGTAGCAGCAACAATGGAAGGGGTCAGCCGCGAGCCTTCGCTGTTTTCCAGAACTGTAGGCTCACCGGCTTCTATAACTGCGACCACGGAGTTAGTCGTTCCGAGGTCAATGCCAATCACTTTTGACATAGTTTCATTATCTCCTTGTACAAAATTGGGTTGGGGGATAATGAACTGGCGCTGCCATTCGTATCCCCTGCTATCCCTCTTTCGTTTTTTGGTATTCTGCGATATATAACAATTATTGTAAGATAATTCATTCCATTTTGTCAGGTGAATAATAACTCTTCGGTCGGCCTTGATCAATGCTCCTGAGACCGCTGCAGGGCCTCGTGCGTACGGTCTCTATCTGCCTCGGCACGCTGCTGAGCTGTTCGCGCCGCCTCGACCTCCTGCTGGAGGTTGCGTACATGCTCGTGTATCTGGATGATATAGCGGATGCCGATAGCATTTACTCCCTGGTCAGAAAGCTCAACGATCTCCCTGAGTATGGCTATGTCCTGGTCAGAGTACAAGCGATTTTTTCCACTCTGGCGAGCGGGTTCCAGTAATCCGGTTTCTTCATAGCGGCGTAATACTTGAGGAGGCAGTCCTATCAGTCTAGCGACGACCCCGATGGTGTATTTGGGCATGCTAGCGCTATCTTCGCCGGCAGGCTGCCTGGGTCGTCGTTTCATGGATGTGCATCTCCTTGGCCTGTGTTTGTGCTCAGCGCTCTTGTGAGTTTTGTTTCCACAATCAAACGTAGGACCTTTTCACTTAAATGATACATCATCTAACAAATGTCGTCAAGTAATATCAACTGACATCCACTCATAATTTATCTGGCGGGCCTGCGGCCCGCTTGGGGGAGAAAAAGGCGAGGACACCTCGCGCTCCTGCAGGGGGTAAAGCCCCCTGCACCCCCAGTGATGAGTGGATCTCAAATATCAAATTTATCAGAAGATTAGGTAGAGACATGTAACAGGTGGGCATTTTTGCTGCGGAGGCAAAATGTGCTATGCTTCCAATAAACACGAGAGGAAAAACGTATTCAGTGGAATCGCCAGCAGATGGAACGGATTAAACAGATAGAAGACTACTAAAATGCGCATTGACGTTGATGTATTTTTCTGTTAATATGAAGTGTAGGTAGAGCCTCCGCAAATCATTCCTGCAGCAAAGGTGTGTCGAGATGGGGGAACAACTATCCTGGCGCGAACAGTTGAGCAAGATCATCAGCAATCCCATCGAGCGAGAACGTATTGCTAATGAGATCGGTGTGCGTTCAGTCACCATGAGTCGCTGGATCAGCGGTGAGTCGGTTCCGCGCCCGCACAACCTGCGCCAGCTGCTCAATGCCTTACCGAAACAACAGCGTGATGAGCTCCTTGAATCGATGGGAGAAGAGCTTTCCGATCTGGCTCTTTCTGCGCTGACTGATACCTCCTCGGAGATTGCATACAAGTTCATCATGGAGGTGTTCGATGCGCGCGCCACCATGTCTGACACCCTCCGCTACTGGTCAATCTCCCGTCTTGTGCTGGAACAGGCAATTCGGCAGCTCGATCCTGAACGTGTAGGCATGGCAATTACCATTGTGCGCTGCATGCCGCCTGCCAGTGACGGGAAGATTCACAGTTTGCGCGAGAGCCAGGGGCTGGGAACTCCTCCCTGGGGTGGTAACCTGGAACAGAACGCAATGTTCCTTGGCGCTGAATCTCTTGCCGGGCACGTGGTTGCATCTTGCAGAGTTGAGGCCGTACAGGACCTCGTGAAGGACAGAACATTTCTCCCTGCTTACCAGACGGAACATGAAGTCAGTGCAATAGCGCATCCTATCATGTTGGCCGGTCGCATTGCCGGCTGCCTCCTGGTTTCTAGCACGCAGCCCAATTATTTCCTCACGCAATTTCGCCTCTCGCTTATTCATGGCTATGCAAACCTGATAACCCTGGCGTTCGAACCGCACGAATTTTACAGGCCCGAACTCATCGAGTTGCGTGTAATGCCGCCGCTTAATGTACAGCGGGAGCATTTTGCCAGTTTCCGGCAGCGAGTGCTCAGGATTATGATGGAATCCGCCGCCGCGGGCCGCCCGCTGATTAATATCCAGGCAGAAGAGCTGGTGTGGCAAGAGCTGGAAGAGATACTCCTCCACTTACCGCCTCAAGCGGGACTCTCCGGCCTGGCATAGATGGTTCGTTCCCGTTCGTAAAAGACCATGCCAGGGCCGCCGCCTTTCACATGGCGCACGTGGCGTTGCAGGGTGTAGTCGACGGGAGCGGTGGTGCTCCCGCGTGCCTGACTGTAGTAAGCGGCCAATGCTGCAGCTTGTTCGATCGTACTGCGCGGGACTTCGCGCCCGGCCGCTTTAATAATGACATGGGCTCCCGGGACGCCACGCGCGTGCAGCCAGATATCATTTGCTGTTGCCTGGTGGAAGGTGACCACTTCATTCTGGCGGCTGTTCTTGCCAATCAGCAGCGTGAAGCCATCGCGGCTCTGCACCTGTAAGGGTGCGCCTCCTCCTGGTGGAACAGGTTTCCCTTTGCTCTGTTTACGACCTTTGTGGGCTTTCTGCGCCTTCTTCTCTTTGGCAGCAGGAGCAGCGCGCATGAGACCTGCAGCCTGCACTTCAGCTTTCACCAATGCTACCTCGGCTGCTGTATCGGCCAGCATAAGGTCGGTCAACAATTGCTCGATGGTCGCTAATTCAAGTGCATTCTGTTCGATCTGTGGGGGTATGAGCGCGGTGGCACGACGCAATTTGTGATACTTGTGGTAGAGCCGATTAGCATTTCCTACAGCGTCAAAGCGAGGATCAAGTGGAATCGTTACCTCTGATGCGCTATCCTCCTGCACTCCCTCAAAGAAGTTGCGTAGAGTCACACTGTTCTGACCTCGCGCTACTTCATGCTGGTAGGCCAGCAGTAAATCAGCCTGCAGGCGATAGCGGGCTGCCTCCTCTGAGGCGGCTAGAGACTGCTGGAGTAGCTCGGCCTTGCGCATATGCCGGTCTCTCTGCGTCTGCAAAGCTTTGCGAAGTGGCGCTCGCACTCCCTCCATAGCATCTCGCCACTCTACGCCAGCATAATACTCGTCGATCAGAACGTTGATCGATGGCGATTGCTGGACCCTGGCGCCAGCGACCCCCGCGTATTGTTCTAGCGCGTATGGCGCAAAAGCCACGGGAAGGAAGTGAGGAGCCTTCACCTGGTAACCATTGTGTGCCGATTCTGCCTGCTCTTCAGTGGTGGATGGCAAAAGAACGAGCTGCGGTTGCCAGGCATGGGTATCGTAGAGGGCTGCCAGTGTGCGTATATGCATGGCCAGTTTTTCCCACATCGCCTCGTCCTGCGTGCTTTGGTATAGTAACGTCTCTGTATGGCCTGTAGTGCGGTAGACGGTCTCTCGCGCCAGCAGGGCACTGAAGCCGAGCAGGTGCGTTAGCAGCAACTGCCAGAGTTTTGGCTGTTCTGGCGCACGCTTCCGTGCTTTTTTAGTGCTGGGCGTAGCGAGAGATGCAGGCTCATCTCTCGCGGCTGCGAGCATTGCCAGTGAAGCAGCCGTAATAGTGGTCGGCTCTAAACGAGGTAGTGTTTGTCCTGCAAAGCTGCGTTGTTGGGGCGGGGGCGGGATGTACTGCACATTTGGGGCGATCACCCGGTAGCGATTCACCTCCGCGCCAACACGCTTGAGGCTGCCAAGAATCAGTCCATGCTCATCACAGAGGATGATATTGCTGAGGCGCCCCATAATCTCGACAATCAGGCGGTAGTGGAAATCCCTGTCAGGGCTGCTGCGATAGCCTGCTGTAATCTCGATAACACGTTCCCAGCGCGGCTGCTCGATAGCCTCGATGCGTGCGCCCTCTAGATACTTGCGCAGCAGCATGACGAACGCTGGTGGATCACTGGCAATTTTGGCCGGCTTGAGGGCTGTCACGTGTGCCCTGGCGAATTGCGGGTGGGCTGAGAGGTAGAGCCAGCGATTCTGCCCTCCTTCTCCCTGACCAGGAGCGTAACATTGCACTGCAATGGCGTGTCCTGTTGGCTGAATAATAGTATCGATGCGCGCGCCGGCTAGAAGGGTGCGCAACTCATCGGCAACTGCTGCCAGGGTCATTGCATCTATGTACATGAGGTATTCCAATCTGCGTATCCTGGGCAGCGCTGCGCATAACACAGCAAGTTGCCCGTGCATGTTGTACAATAATTACAGGGTAGCTATTTGGCAGTATAGCAAAAGGTGATAGAAGTAGCCAGGGTTAAGAGATTGCAACTGTCTAAGATGTCAGGAAAATTAGCATGCAGCTTGAGATGGAGCCGACTGTGCCTCGACAACCCCGGCAGCCACGATCACTACACAGGCAGGGCCTCCTTTTTGTGCTTTCGGCACCTTCTGGTACTGGAAAAGATACCGTTATCGGCATGCTCAGGCAGCAGGGTATGGATTTTTATCTCGTTGCCTCTGTTACGACTCGCGCCTCGCGCCCGGGTGAAAGTGAAGGCAACCCATATCATTTCGTCAGCCAGGAGGAGTTCGATCGCCTGGTTGCCAATGATGAGCTACTCGAGTATGCGAATGTCCATGGGAACTGGTATGGACAGCCCCGCCAGCCGATTCGGGACAACTTGCTTGCGGGACGTGATGTATTACTGAAAATTGATGTACAGGGCGCCGCGACTGTACGCAGCAAAGTACCGCAGGCGATCTTTATTTTTCTTATACCCGAATCTGTGGAGGACCTCACGCTGAGGCTAAATGAGCGCAGCACAGAAACGCGGGAACAACTTGAACGACGGTTGGCAGATGCCCGTGGTGAACTGGCGCAAAAAGACTGGTATGATTACCTGGTTGTTAACCGGCAGGGGCATCCGCAAGAGGCGGTGGACTACTTGCATGCAATCATGATGGCCGAGCACTGTCGTACTCAACCACGTCACATAGAAATTTAAAGTTAGCGAGGAGGATGTTTGGCTATGTTAGAAGAACGTTTTGAGCTGTCAGGTACGAAGGAACGCAATCTGGCCATGGAGTTGGTGCGTGTTACCGAGGCGGCCGCCCTGCGTGCCGGGCGCTGGATGGGCAAGGGTGAAAAAGAAATGGCCGATCAGGCTGCTGTAGACGCGATGCGCCAGGCCCTTGATGGCGTTGATATGGATGGCATTGTGGTCATTGGTGAAGGCGAGAAGGACGAGGCGCCGATGCTCTATATCGGTGAGCAGGTGGGCAATGGACGGCCGCCAGAAGTAGATGTAGCCGTAGACCCGGTCGAGGGTACCAGGCTGCTCTCCCTGGGTCTTCCTGGCGCGCTTGCGGTCGTGGCTACTGCCGAGCGAGGCAGCATGTACGGAGCTCCTCCTGGAGTTTTCTACATGCAAAAGATCGCCGTCGGTCCGGCTGCCAGAAATGTAGTTGATATTAATGCCCCGATTGCTACCAACCTGGAGCGGGTTGCGCGTGCGCGTGATGCTCAGATCGAAGACCTGAGCGTGGTCATTCTAGATCGACCGCGCCACCAGGAACTCATCCAGCAGGTTCGCGAGGCAGGCGCCCGTATTCGCCTGATTATGGATGGTGATGTATCGGCAGCGATTCAAGCAGCGATGGAGGACTATAGAGGGGTCGATGTGCTGGTGGGCACCGGAGGTGCAACTGAAGCGGTGCTGGCGGCGGCTGCCATCAAGTGCATTGGAGGAGAGATCCAGTGCAAAATCTGGCCGCGCGATGATAAGGAACGCGAGCAGCTCAAAGCCGATGGCATCGACCTCGAACAGGTTCTCCATACAGATGATCTGGTGAGAGGTAACGATGTATCCTTTGCTGCTACCGGTATCACCAGTGGGGAATTAGTTGACGGCGTGCAATATTTTGGTTGGGGAGCGCGTACTTCTTCTGTCATGATGCGCTCGCGCTCTGGCACGATACGCTATATCCAGGCTCGCCACAAGTGGCGCAAGGCCAGAGGGGGGTTAAAAGCCGCGGAAACACATTGACGTGTCGGGCTGTCTGAGAGCGTGTCTGATTCTCAGAGTCTTCGCCTTCTCTCGCGCGGCAAAGCCGCGCAAAAGCGAGCGCCGCAGGCGCGAGCAAGCGATCGCGATGGCAATCAGACAGACTCTGAATAAAGACGCGTAACCTTCCTCCGTACTCCTTTACAGAGTCACCGAATACTATCGATGGACTCGCTTTAAAGAGAAAAACTATATGTACGGAGGAGGTTTTATTGTATGCGGGCGTATTCGTCATTCAAACGTACGAGATTTCTATGGGCCGCCCTATTGCTGGCGGCAGCTCTGACAGTGATCCTGGTCGCGTGTGGTGGTCAAACTACCACGGCTACACCAACAGCCACTACGGCGCCAACCCAGGCCCCGACAGCCACACCCACGCCAGCCGCATCACCAACGCCAGTAGCCATTGTCAAGGTGAAGATGGTTGAGAAGAATGGGCGCTACTCTTTCCAGCCAGCGACGCTCACAGTCAAGGCGGGAACCGAGGTCATCTGGACCAATACCAGTGATGCTCCCCACACCGTCACGAGTGACACCAACGCATTCACTGCATCCAACAATATCACCCAGAATCAGACCTTCATGATGGTATTCGCAACTCCAGGAACTTTCAAGTACCATTGTTCCATTCACACCTACATGATGGCCACCATTACAGTGACATCGTGAGGCTGGCTCGCCCTTACCCATACGCGTCACCTGAAGTCCGACCTCCAGGGCGACCGCAAGGGTCGCCCCTACCATGATACGTCAGCCTAGCGAAGCCGTCTCATGGTAGGGGCAGGGCTTGCCCCTGCCCTGCTGCCCTACCCCTCAAAACTTACCGGAGTGCTATAATTTGCGCAGTTTTTCGATGACGGCGTCTGCAACTTGTGAGGTGCCGACGGCAGTCGGATCATCTGAACGGGGTTTCAGGTCGTAGGTAACGCATTTGCCTTCGGCGATGACTTGAGCAATCGCCCTCTCCAGGCGGTTAGCCGCATCTCGCTCGTCCAGGTGACGCAGCATGAACACACCGGAGAACATCATCGCCATTGGATTGACTTTGTTCTGCCCTGCGTACTTGGGGGCGCTGCCATGAACCGGTTCAAAGACGGCATACTGGCTGCCGATATTGGCTCCTGGGGCTACACCCAATCCGCCAATCAGACCCGCAGATAAATCGGAGATAATATCCCCATAGAGGTTTGGTAAAACGAGCACATCATACAGTTCAGGCTTCTGCACCAGTTGCATACACATATTGTCTACTATACGATCCTCGAATTGAATATCAGGATATTCTTTAGCTACCTCCTGGGCAGTAGAAAGAAATAACCCGTCTGAGAATTTCATGATGTTGGACTTATGGATTGCTGTGACCTTGCGTCGACCGTTTGCCCGGGCGTAATCAAAAGCAAATTTCACGATGCGCCGGCTCGCCATCACCGAAATAAATTTGATGCTGATGGCAGAGTCGATGTTAAGGTGCGTACCAGTAGTGCGAGCGATTGTCTCGATCATTTCCTCCAACTCTGGCGTCCCTCTCTGAAACTCAACACCGGCATATAAATCTTCTGTGTTCTCTCGCACGATGATCAGGTCGATGTTATCGTAGCGGGAGCGCAGGCCCTGGTATGTTTTCGCCGGTCGAAGATTCGCGTACAGGTCTAGCTTCTTGCGCAGCGCAACGTTCGCGCTGCGGGAGCCTTTGCCAACAGGGGTAGTAATGGGACCCTTCAACCCCACCCTGGTCCTTTTAATCGACTCGATGACGTCGTCTGGTAGGACACTGCCATGCCTGGCCAGCATCTCTAATCCTGCCTGGCGTACTTCCCATTCAAATTGGACACCGGTAGCTTCAAGTACTCGGCGCGTCGCTTCTGTAATTTCTGGTCCTGTGCCATCACCGGGGATCAGCGTAACCGCGTGCGGCATGAAATCCTTCCTTCTAAAAAGCAGAGCTTATTTGCAGTTGTGTGAATTTTGTGTTGACTCCTCATTGTATCATATGGAGCCTGGTGCACTGCTTGCCTGCTTGGTAGTTCTTTTTGCCGTAGCGCGCCTGCTGGTCGATTTTTTCCTGGTTGTAGCTGCTCGGTCCGTAGCTCCCCGCTTTATCGTAGGACGTTCCTTTGCCCGCGAAGGTTGTGTAGCTGTGTTAGAGCCTGCTGTTGCCCGCGCTGATTTTTTCCGGGTCGCTGATGAGCCGCGACGCGCAGTTCTCGTTGTTGTTGACGCTGCTGTTTTGGCTGTTGGAGCCTTTTTGCGTGTCACTTTCCTTGTGGGCGTTCCATCTTGCCGTGGTTTCTCTTCGGTAAAGCGCTGCACTGCGACAACTTCGTTATAGCAGACGGGATCTTGCCCCACACGCGCTACAACCATGAGCCCACCACAATTGGGACAGGGGTCGGGAACCGGGCGCTCCCATATAGCAAAATTGCAGGTGGGATAGTTGTTGCAGCCGTAAAAGATGCGCCTCTTTTGCCTGGTTTTGCGTTCAACGAGGTCGCCACCACACTGGGGACAGAGTGCACCTGTTTTTGTTACGAAGGAACGACCGTAGCGGCATTCGGGGAACCCTGAGCACGAAATGAAGCGACCAAAGCGGCCTGTGCGGATAACAAGGTGGCGCCCGCACTCGGGACAGCGTTCGTCTATCTCCTCTACAGGCTTCTGTACCCGGTCCATCTCCGCCTCGGCCTTATCCATGACCACCTTGAAGTCGCCGTAGAAGCTGCGTAGGAATTCTGTCCATGGCTGCCGTCCCTCTTCAACATCATCCAGCTTGCGCTCCATCTCTGCGGTAAAACCGATATCAACGATGCTGGGGAAATGCTTGTTCATGACCTCGTTGATCGTCGCACCCAACCAGGTTGGCACAAAACGGCGCTGCTCCTGCTCAACGTAACCCCGGTCCTGTATGGTACTGATAATAGGTACGTATGTGCTGGGACGGCCAATCCCCTGCTCTTCCAGTTCTTTGATGAGACTTGCCTCTGTGAAGCGCGGTGGAGGCTGAGTGAAGTGCTGATTCGGCTTTAGCTCATGCAGGTCGAGTACTTCGTCCCTACTGAGCGGGGGCAGGGATTTCTCGTCTTCTTCCCGCGGCCAGATGGCATAAAAGCCAGGGAACTTCAGTACAGAGCCCCTGGCGCGGAAGACATACTGTCCGGCTACTATATCTACACGCACTGTATCAAACACAGCAGGAGCCATAAAGGAGGCTACGAAACGCCGCCAGATCAGGTTATAGAGCTTAAACTGGTCAGCCGAGAGATATGGCTTGACTAGCTCAGGCGTCAGGTTCACATCGGTGGGGCGGATGGCCTCGTGCGCATCCTGCATTGTCGCTTTTGCCTTACCTGTACGACCCGGCCCAACATATGGCCGGCCAAATGCTCCAGCGATATAGGCTTTCACTTTCACTTGTGCTTCATCAGAGATGCGCGTCGAGTCTGTGCGCATGTAAGTGATAAGGCCCTGGTGTCCTTGTGCGCCGAGTTCGAGGCCCTCGTAAAGTTCTTGCGCCAGGCTCATCGTCTTCTTCGGCTTGAAATAGAGCCGAGCCGAGGCATCCTGCTGCATCGTGCTTGTAGTGTAAGGTGGATAAGGCTGGCGGCGTTGCTCCTTCTCCTCAATCTTCAATACGCGATAAATCGCGCCCTCTAATTCGGTCAGGATTGCTTCCGCTTCTTCTTGAGAGGAGATTTTAATGCGTCCTTTTTCTGCCTGTGGTTTCTTAGCCCCGTTCTGCACTGCCTGTATTTGTTCCTCGCCGTCGGGAGCATTTTCGCCGTTGTTGAACATGGCGATGTCTTTGAGGCGTGTGAGCAGATTCGCCTCAAATCGTTCGTGCTGCCGCTGCTTGCTGAGAATAGCAGTGATCGTCCAGTATTCTTCCGAGACGAAGGCACGAATCTCTGCCTCCCGGTCACAGATGAGCCGGAGCGCGACCGACTGTACTCGTCCCGCGCTGGTGCCTGATTGAATACGTCGCCAGAGCAAGGGGCTGATTTTGTAGCCAACGAGACGATCGAGGACACGGCGAGCTTGCTGCGCGTTAAAGAGGTCCTCATTAATGTCGCGAGGCTTCTTGATAGCTTCCTGCACGGCCCCTTTGGTGATTTCATTGAACACTGCCCGGCGCGGATTACGCAATCCTAACGTGTGTTTTAACGACCAGGCAATGAACTCGCCTTCGCGGTCGGGATCAGGAGCCAGGAATACTTCATCAGCACGCCTGGAGGCTGCCTTCAGTTCATCTATCAGTTTATCTTTTTTCTCTATCACCTCGTACTGAGGTGCAAAGTCCTTGCGTGTGTTTACTCCCAGGCCTTTCTTGGGCAAATCGATGATATGTCCCATTGAAGCTCGCACTTCAAAGCCCTGTCCGAGGAATTTTTCAATTGTTTTTGCTTTTGCCGGTGACTCTACAATTACAAGTTTCTTAGCCATCTATCCACCTTTAAAACCAATACACGAGGTCTAAAGCTACCTCGCGCAACATCGCGAGGGAGCGATACAATTCGAACGTCTATTCTAAGCATAGCAGGCTTTCCCGTCTGGGTCAAGCATCTCCTTGCCGCTACAGAAGTTCCCCTGGCCTCCCCAAACAAGGGGCGGCGGTTTATCCCCAGCATGAATGCAACGGGGCTTTCCCGCTCGGCTTTCTGTTAAGAATAACACATGTTGGCAAGAGCCTATTCCACTTGTCCACTTGACCCATTTGTGCTTGCATGCTATGCTGCAACAAACAGCCTTCTAGAATTTTTAAATAGACGCTGGTTTGGAGGAGCAGCATGCGAAAACAAAGGCCATTTCGGCCAGAGCAAAGGGATGTGCGGGTTACGCGGTGGCGCGGAAGCGACGTCAATCGCAAGCAATCCTCTGCTATCCCTGCTGGTGACAGGAACTGGCGTGGTACGAAGCGCCGGCTCATATCGCTGCGTGCGGGTGTGGCTGTGATAGGAGGAAGGGCCGCTGGAGCATTAAGCCGGCGCCTGCACCTGGGTGGGGGCACCACTATAGCAGGTATTGTAGCCCAGCACTTATATCCAGGCATTGTCAGTCACCTGGCTGGGCAACTGGAACATGGCAGTATCATGGTTACCGGCACCAACGGGAAGACGACGACCAGCGGTTTCATAGCAGCTATTTTGCGCGATGCCGGCTTGCGCGTCTGGCATAACCGCGAAGGTTCCAACCTCATGAGTGGCGTGGCCAGTTCGCTGGTGATCCGTGCGCTTCCTAATGGCAACTTGCGTGGAAAAGGCCGCGCTATCTCCATTCTTGAAATTGATGAAGCAGTAATGCCACAGGCGGTACAGACCATCCCGCCTCGCGTGGCTGTTTTTACTAACCTCTTCCGCGATCAACTTGATCGCTATGGGGAGGTCGATACTGTAGCGGCGCGATGGCGTGGGGCAGTAGAGTCACTATCGGCCAGCACAACGCTCGTGCTCAATGCTGATGACCCTACGATTGCTTATCTCGGCGAGTTGAGTACAGGGCAAGTAATGTATTTCGGCATAGATGATCCTACAGTCGATCTCGCTGTGCAAGGAAGCGCGTCTGAACGGCACCAGGTGATTGATACTCGCACTTGCCCGCGCTGTGGTAGCGAGTACACGTATACACTTCGCCTCTATAGCCATATGGGGCACTACCACTGCGCGAACTGCGGGCTCGTTCGCCCCCAGCCCGATATACGTGCAATAAATATCCACTCCGAAGGCTTTGATAGAACGCGTGTGCGCGTTGCCACTTCGACGATAGAACACGACGTCGTCGTACCTTTGCCTGGACTCTACAATGTATACAATACTCTGGCGGCCATTGCCGTAGCGCAAGCCTTACATATCAACTGGGATCCAATTGTGACCGGCGTCGAACAGTTTAAGCCCGCCTTTGGACGTGGAGAGCGTGTGCAGGTGGAAGGACGTAATGTGCGCCTGATGCTCGCAAAAAATCCTACTGGATTCAACGAAGTGCTGCGTACGCTTTTCAGTAGTGGTACACAACTCCACGTCTTGTTTGTGCTCAATGATAACGTTGCCGATGGTCGCGATGTCTCCTGGATCTGGGATATCGACTTTGAGTGGGTAGTTCAGCAGACGGCTGGCCTTGTGGTGGCTGGTTCGCGCGCACGAGACCTTGCTCTGCGCCTTAAGTATGCAGGTGTTGAGCAACAGGATATGACAATTGTACCACCCGCGCCCCTGCGGGTAGTGAAGCGAGAAGTAGCAGGCAATCGTATGAAACAAGTAGCTAAGGTCCGGCTGCCTTCGCTTACTGACGCAAAAGTCAATACGCTGGAGCACGAGGAGCGCGCCGCAGCTCCACACCCTTATGGCATTGCTGAAGCATTGAATACGGCGGTTCATCAGACGCCGGTGGGTGAGACATTGTTTATTGTTCCGACGTATACTGGCTTGTTGGAAATACATCAGGAGTTGGAGCGACGAGGGCTGACGCCTCACTACTGGGAAGGATGAGAAGCTTGAAAGATGTCAATGCAACCGGTCTCAGGCTCACACTTGGGCATCTATATCCTGATCAACTGAACCTCTATGGAGATCGCGGCAATATACTGACGTTACGTCAGCGCTGCCAGCGCCGCGGGATCGAGTTACGCGTTGTTGGTTTGGGCATTGGTGATGCATTAGCGCCAGACGAGTATGATATGTTGTTTATTGGTGGAGGCCAGGATAAGGAGCAAGCTCCCGTTGCCCAGGATTTACACGATACGAAGGGTATCGGGTTATGGGCTGCCATTGAGGATGATATGCCTGTCCTGGTTGTTTGTGGTGGATATCAGTTGCTTGCACACTACTACCGGCCGGCCGAGGGCCCGGACATGCGTGGCCTGGGGGTGTTCGATGCCTGGACAATCCACAAGGGCTCACACGTGCCGCGTTGTATCGGAGATATAGCTATCAGTTGGAATAACAGTACCTTAGTAGGGTTTGAGAATCATGGTGGACGCACCTATCTTGGCACGGCTAAGCCATTGGGAAAGGTGCTCAAGGGCCATGGGAACAACTCGGAGGATCATACGGAAGGGGCTATCTACCGCAATGCTTATGGCACATACTTGCATGGTTCGCTCTTGCCTAAAAATCCACATTTTGCCGATCACTTGATCGCACTGGCATTGAGGCGTACCTATGGCATGAATAGCCTGCCAGATGAAAATAGTAACGGGTTTAGGCCATCCACTGGTGCTGCAGATCTCAAACCGCTAGATGATATACTGGAATGGGAGGCACATGCCTCTCTGCTGGAACGTATGAGGTTGTATAACGAGGCCGCCGCTGCAATGCATATGCCTATTTAGGAAAAAGATATGAGCTTTGATCGGTTACAGGCTCGCTGCTCCTTCTGCGGTCGCCACCCACCAGAAGTTCGACGCATGGTAGCTGGACCGGGTGCGGCTTATATCTGTGATGCCTGCTTACAACTCTGTGAAGAAATACTCCAGGAGCCTACGCCTTTTTCTGCCAAGGCGTTAGAACTGGCATCGCGCCCACCCGTCGTGGTAGCGGCTCCGGGAGAACCAGAAGTGCCTGGCAGGCCGCGCAAACCTTTGCGTAGCGTGATGATCGAGCTAGAACAGAAGCAGCAGGGCATGACCTTAATGCTGCACCAGATGCAAATCTATGAAAGCCATTTTGAACTGCACTACCTGTGGATGAGAGCACCTATCATGGCGGGTTTTGCGTTCGTCCCTCGCCTCATTTTTCTTGTCAAGGACAATACCGGAACGCAGTGGATGGGAGATCGAGGAGGCCTATTGCTGGCTCGTCCGGAACTTGCCAGCGACCCCAATCTTGCAATTTATCAGGGGAGTGCTCGTTTCTATCCGCTGCCTTCCGCCAATGCTCGTCTACTGGTGGTGCGTGCTGCCGACCCGCTTGCCCAGTTTGAGGACCCCATGCCTCGGCCATGGCACTTTGAGATCACATTGTTAGGATAGCTTTTCATTTAACTGCTCGTCGCTGCGCGACTCGTTTTTCTTGGATGAGGTGGCTGGATGGGCCGCCCATCCAGCCACCTCATCCAAACTCTGTGCGAAGCGCCGCAGGCGCTGAGAAGTCAATCCAGGTCCGGTACTAGCAATCCATAGCCGCCTGTCTCCAGGCGATACATTACATTCACGCTGTTCGTGGCTTCATTAAAAAAGGGGTAGAATGCGAGCCCCAGCGACTCCATCTGCGCTATTGCTTCCTGGTCGTCCATAGGCTTGGTCTGAACACGGCGGATCTCCATCACCCTCGACCATATCTCTTCGTTGCGCTCATCTGCAATGGCCGGAGTGGGCTGTTTGCCCGCGTGTACATCTGTTGTGATTTGATCATTACTTTGCTGAACTATGGCGCTCTGCCCATCTTCCATAGGTGAAAGCTTACCAGAGCGTGACAGAGAGAGGATCTTCATTGGTGACGTACGGAGGCGTAGCGCCGCTTTTTCACGGCCCTTTTTACGACCAAGTTGTGCGGTAACTTTGTCTAACACTATGTCGAGGGCTGTGTTCGCATTCACTGCGCTGACCTCGCTGCGGATGGGGTGGGAACCACTGGTTAGTGCAACATGTACCGAGTAGCGGTCGCGCGCGCTGCGCGTGCGCTCTTCTGCGATGATGACCTCGACACGTGCATCGCTGTTGACGAAGCGGGAAAGACGCTGCACTTTTCGCTCAATGTGTTGCCGTAACCGGGGGGTGAGTTCCATCTGCCTACTTGTAATGATGATTTGCATGGTCTGCCTTCTCTTTCCGATCCAACAACATGTTATACAAACGGAACAGGTGACTCTTCGGGGCAGGATTGCTGTATGTATATTATATCACCATGTGCCTTCAGAAGTGGAACATTGAGGACACAGCCTTTCTGCTTGCGGGGACCTGTAGTTCAGTTAGATAGAACCGGATCGAGCATTGCCCACAAGTCGCCAGGTTCCCAGGAAGCGCGATACCAGACAGCGATCTGCAGGTGACTGTGATTAAATTGCGGTACCTTCTCCAGTATACGCTGGAATTCGGTGATGATACGATACAGATTCTTGGCAGTGTGATACCACAGGGCGTGCTTCACACCGGATCTGTCAGTGTAAACAATATGGGCCGCGTAGGCATCGTTCAGATTGCTCACGCTGCTATCGATTTCAGCAGCGGGAATCTGCTCTGCAAGCACCTGGGCATCCTGGTAATTAGCGCCTCCATCGAAGACCCAGCTGCTGCCGCTCTGATGCCAGGTGGCGCCATAAAGTGGCAATTCCCAGATGATGCGTGGCAACATCGCAGGCATGGTTTGCAGCGCGTACGCCAGCAGTTGCTTCAGCCAGGGGATGCTTACCGTGGGTCCTGGAATGAAATAGGACTGGTCAACCGCCATAATGACGATAAAGTCGGCGCAGTGTGCCAGTAGAGACCAGTTCTCGAAACCATTGAGGTTATAATAATCGTCCTGGTTGCTGAGTTTATGAATCAAGGCGATGCCATACCATTTATGCAGCGCTTTCAGAGCAGCCCATACACGTTGATTGTATGTAGCGAAGGTCTGTTGAATATTAGGATAAGTGCGGGCACCTGCCTCCATATCCATGATCACACCGTCGTAGTGAGCACGCGTCACTTCATGCACAATCGGGTCGATATAACTCTGATCTGTAGTGGCTTTTGCAATGTAGTCCGACTGCTGCTGGGAGGTCCAGGCTCCTGGTGTGCCATCAGTCATCATAGTAATGGTAAGATATGCCATGCCGCCCTTGCTATGCACCTGTTGCACGACATTATCCATGCTGAGACTGCCAGGTATACAGTTGTTACTTTCGCCATTGATCAACTTCCCCGTAGTCGGATTAACCCAGCCCGTGCCAACTAACGCGGCATCAGGGTTCGTGCTTGCTGTCTGGAGATAGGCGTGTAGGCCTCGCTGGCAATCACGGCCGACAATCCAACCTAGCGAGGCGAGTTTCCCGTTCAAGAGCCTGGAAGTGGGTACATCAGGCGCCGATAGTGTCTGAATGGTGGTTGTCTGCCAGAAATAATTGGCCGGGGCGCCAATCCACGTACGGCTGGTCAAACATAAAGCCAGCGCTAACATAAGAAGCAAAGCTGCTATAACAGGTCTGAGCTTGCTAAGCACTCTTTCGAACATGCGTTTCCCCTCAAACATCGCATTTCGATAGGTGATATAAAGTCTTCCCTACGAACCAATCCTATCATATTCCTTATACAAAATGAAACAAAATGACCCAAATGGTGGGTTCTGAGA
>WNGD01000377.1_pt1 | contig 46834 bp, 41 predicted proteins | sample 5400671 | NCBI WGS metagenome assembly WNGD01 (sample SAMN13153369, study PRJNA577476) | soil metagenome | isolation source: 40 cm soil or saprolite under grassland replicate 2 | place: USA:California | collected 2016-06-15 | reverse complement strand
CAGTCTGCGATAGGTCAATTGGGGGTTGCCAGAGGATTGGTTGCATGGTTCGTGTCCTTTCTGCTCGTTTTTCCTTGAGCTAACCACGCAGTTTCCTTTCCGTCAATGCTTCTCTCTATTACTTGACCGATGTCCTAGCTTCAGCTATGGGGAGTTGTCACTGGTCTATACCCGATTCTACGCGTAGTGCCTGCAACGTCTGGCTACTAAAGGGATTCTGTCCTGCTTCCAGTTTCTGAATCCAAGCGTTTCGTTCAGCGATACGCTGTTTAAACCGGGCCTGTGTGTTTGCATCCGTCCCTGGAGCGTTCACATACTCGTTTGTCGCCCATTGCACAAAGGATGAGAAATCGGCAATTGCCCCCTGCCTGTTTCCTGTTAACGCCCGTGCCACCCCACGATTGTCGAAGTATTCACCGTTATAGCGGTTAAGAGACACAGCCCGGTCGCATGCTGACAAGACCAGCTGTGCAAACTGATCGGTGCTTGCGTACCAGCACACGTTGCCATTGAGAACATCATCATCGGCGAGTTGCGCTGCCTCGCGCGCGGCTTGCCCATACAGCGCTTGAGCACCTTGCGGATTACCTGCCAGAACATCAGCGTGCGCTTGCTTCATTTCATCATAAATCACAGTTCTATCAACGGGGAAATTGGAGCACACTTTCTGATACGGTTGATTGCCTGCAAACTGCTGCCATTCGTCAAGGGTGAAGTTGCGGTTCGCAATACTACATGCAGCAGCTTGCCACGATGCCCGGTTGATGTTCCACATAGTGAGGGAGTAGTTTGCTGAGTAGGTATCCGAGATGATGAGGAGATGTTGCCCATCAGGGCTGAACGCTACCTCTCTCACGTATGCATACGGATTCAGGGGATCATTCACGGGTATATGCAAGGCATTGGTGATGCGTTCACGTCCCGCCACATCCCATATGCTCGCTGATTGGTCGCCACCAGCAGCCAACAGTGTACCATCAGGGCTAAACGCCAGCCCCGTTTGAAACTCTATCCCTGTACTCGTGACCGGGTCAACGTTCACAAGAGGCTTGCTCAGGCGCGGTTTCATCGTGCCCACGTCCCATAACATGATATTGCTGTTCTCATCAATCGAAGCTAAGGTGTGTCCATCGGGACTGAAGACCACACTTTTGATGATGGCTTGATGTCCTGTGAGCCGCTGACCGGTCGGTCTGCCCGTGGCGACGTTCCAGAAGGTCACCACATCGTTGTTGCCAGATGCCAGCATCTGGCCGCCTGGACTAAAGGCCACGGTGGAGACCGCATCACTGTTTACTGAAGGATGCGTGAGTCGATGAAGCGCGTGGTGCGTGACGGTATTCAACAGGAGAATTGCACCTGTATCATAGCTTGCTGCCAGGGTACGACTATCTGTATTAAAGACAATGTTTTTCAGATGCTTTTCGTCGCGAAAATGCGTAATGGGCTGCTTTGTCACAGCATTCCACAAGAAAATCGTGCCATCAAACCTCCCGGCTGCCAGGAGGCGTTTATCCGGGCTGAAAGCCAGGCTCTCGATCGTGAGAGGATTATCAGCATTAGGATTGTTTTCCTGGATGATTGGGCCCGCTGTCGCATCCAGTATAGCGAGCGGGTTTCCCGTTGCTGCATCCTGCAGGATAATCTTACCCTGGTCATTCCCTGCCGCGACCAGCTTGCCATCAGGGCTGAAAATGGCGCTGAACACGCGATTTGTATAGCTGAACTGCTGCCCGAAAGATCTCCCTGTCGTCATTTTCCACAAGAGAATTGCACCACTACTATCACTGGATGTGAGAGTCTTACCATCTGGACTGAAGGCAAGACTGGTGACACCCTGGCTATGACCCTTGAGAGGTGCGTCTGCAGGAAGTCCAGAGGTGACATCCCACAACTGTATGGCGTTGTCTATACTTCCTGAAGCGAGCGTGTTGCCATCGGGGCTGAAGGCAAGACTCTGAACATTCTTTGCGCTGAGCGGACGCACAAGTGCTTTTTGCGATGCCAGGTCCCACAGGAAGATGGAATTATTCCCATCGCTTGCCGCCAATGTCTTGCCATCCTGGCTGAGGACAAAAGTCGCTATGACTCCTGTGAAGTCGGCGAAGGCGGGAGTGAGCACTTTGCCAGATGCAACATCCCAGAGTTGAAGGCTGCCATGCCCGCTGCCTGCTGGCAATGCCTGTGAGCTTGACAGCAAGGTTTTGCCATCGGGACTGAAGGCAAGATGGGTGACGAGGGAGGGACCACTGAAGAGCAGTTGACTAACCGGTGGTTGAGATGTCAGGTGCCACAGGAGGATGCGACCTTGCGTGCAGTGACTGGCAGCGTCATACTGCGCACAGCGGCTTGAGGCAAGTAAGTTTCCACCTGGACTGAAGGCGATAGGCGTAATGTCGGGGAGGGAGGAATCGGAAGCCTGGTTGGCTGGTTCCAACTGGGCAATTTTTGCTCCTGTCGTGGCATCCCAGAGCCACAAGCCCCGATCACTCGCACCGGCCACCGTCTGGCCACCTGGACTGAGTGTCCAGTTCGGGATGGTATTGATGTCGCCACGAAAATCAAGATGGATGGTATGACCCTGCCTGGTCTTCATGTTCCAGAAGGTGACTTCTCCGCCGCTGCCGAAAGAGACCAGTGTCTGGCCACCGGGGCGAAATGCCACTTGATTCACTGCTGCTTGTGCTTGTAGTATGGTCAGAAGGCGTGGACTATATTCTAAGGCGTTGAGGAGGCTGTCGCGTGCATCAAAAGTATTGCGCGTCAAATTGGCCTTAACGCCCAACAGGAGGGCTTTGTCAATCTCGTTTTTGAGCAGAGCATTGTTTGCCAGTGCTGCGAATGCACGAGAAGCGTCAATTTGCGCTTGTAACTCGGCCTGTCTCTGAAGGGCTTGAGCATTCAGAAAATTGAATTCTGCCAGTGATGCTAACAAGATCACCACCACCGAGAAGATGGAGAGCGCACCAATAAGCAAACGCTGGCGGCTCACTACCCGGCGCTGCAAGTAGAGTTCTCGTGCCTTCTGGTTCAGCGCCACATCCTCCAGGTACTCGCGCTCTACGACACTGGTGTGGAGAAAGTCCACTTCGTCCGCGTTGGGCACATTGCGCTCGGCCCATACTTGAGCTTCGGTGAGCTGGGTGCCCCGGTAGAGGCGGTCTATGGGCCTGCCGCGACGCACCCATTCGGCTGCGTGGGTGCTGATGGCCTGCTGGAGGGTGATATCTTCTCGCGCCTCGCGCAGCCACTCTGCAAGATGTGTCCACTCGCGGATGAGGGCTTCGTGGCTCACCTCGATGGTGGTTGTTCTGGCGATTTCATTGGTCATAAGCAGGCGCGCGGCAACGAAGGTATCGGCGACCTCGCGCATAATCTTCGTCTGCTCAGGATTGGGGAGCGAGAGTTCCGCCAGGGGAGCGCGACGACGCGTGGTGTCCTGCTCGGTAACTCCAGGGTCGATGAGACGCAGGAATAGGGCTCGCGCCAGGCGGCGATGCTCCCCGGAAGGCAAGGCTGCATAGGTGGACTCGGCATGCTTTGCCAGGGCGCCCTTTACCCCGCCGATCTGCTGGTAAGCCTCGCGGGTGAGCCAGTGACCGTCGCGCTGCCGGAAGAGTTGGTCCAGCGTGAACTCTAAGAGCGGCAAGGCACCAGCCTGCCCCTGCGCCTCGAAGAGCAGGTCGCCAACCAGGTCGCCCTCAAAGAGCAGTTGTACGTCTGGCAGGGCAGCAGGCTGTTCGATGACAGCTCGCAGGTCGCGCAGGTTCATAGGAAGCACCGATTTATGTTGCGCCTCGATCAGTTGGCTCAACTGTGGGTAATGCATCGGCCGGTCGTAGAAGTCGGCGCGCAGCGTCAACAGAACAATCAGCGGACCGACAGGCTCTGTCACGGCGGCCACGAGCAGGTCAATGAAGCGCTGGCGTTCCCGTTCGGACAGGGTCTGGGTGAACAGTTCTTCGAACTGGTCGATCATGAGCACAACTCTTGAGCCCTGTCCAGAGGACAGGGAACCTCGTCGTTTGACCAGTTGGGTGGCGAGCAGTTGGAGCCCACGGGTCGAGTCGTCTTCCAGGTCATGACGAATGGCGCGCAAACTTCTTTCTGGCAGGTGGGGTGCGAACGCCAGGGTGAGGGATTCAAGAGGTCGCTTGCCTGGTACGATGGGGTCGAGATAGACCCATGCCTCACTGCCGGGCAGGGCGCCTCTCTGCAGTCCCGGCAGCAGGCCGGCCATGACCACGCTCGACTTGCCCGAGCCACTCGGTCCAATGACCGTGAGTAGTCGCGAAGCGGGTACGTTGTGCTTTTCTGCCGTGAGGAAGCCCTCAATAGTTTCTGCCAGTTCCTCTATGAGCATGTCGCGTCCGAAGAAATCAGCGGCATCCTCCCCGGTGAACGCTCGCAGGCCCTTATAGGGATTACGTGGTTCACCCGGTGGTGTTGGGAGAGTTGGCTCCTCGGGGGTGCCGGTGGATGTTTCTGCCTCGAGGAAGGCGAGGATCTCGTCGAGTGCGACCTTGTAGCGCGCCTCCCGCGCATCGACCAGGTCGATCATAGCAGTTCTACCCCAGGCTTCGGGAAGCGCGCCAGCAATTTCATTTCCCGCAGCCCAGACGAACACCAGGTGCCGCTGGTACATGCTGATGATGCGGACCTGCTCTTTGACCGTGCGTGAGGAGCGCGTCTGCGGGGAGACGACAACCAGAGCTATATGAGCATCACGAATATCCTGTCTCAGCATGCCCTGCTGATCCGCGCTGGATATATCGCTCGGATGGTCGTGGGAGATGAGGATGCCGCGTGCATGCAGGTCGGCTTGCAGGCGCGCCGCAAATGCCTCATCAGCAGGGGCCGCGGTGAGGAAGACGCGGCGCTGGGCTGGTGAGCCATAACGGGAGTGTTTAATGGCGGTGGGCGTGACCTCTGCTGAGGGCGAGAGGTTCTGTAGTGGGGCCGTGATCTGGGAGGCATCGCCTGGGGCAGCGGCGTTCACTTGACTTACCCGTTCTAACGCGATTGTGAATGCCTGTATGCTGGTGAAGCGCTGCTGCGGGTCTTTTGCCAGCGCTCGAAGTATCACCTCATCCACCGCGGCAGGCAGATCAGGGCAGCTCTGTCGCAGGGGTGGGGGGGCAACATACATGTGTTGATGGAAAAGGGCCCACACGTCCCCTTCGAAAAGGTGCTTACCGCAGAGCCATTCGTAGGTGACAACGGCCAGGGCATACTGATCGCTAGCAAACGTGGGCTTTCCTTGCAATTGCTCAGGAGGCATATACAGCGCGGTACCAGCCCCCTTTTGCGTGCTTAGCAGTTCAGGCGAAGGAGCAAACAAGGCGAGGCCGAAATCGCTGAGCAGTATGTGCTGGTCGAAGTCCAGCAGGATGTTCTCAGGCTTGACATCGCGGTGGATGATGCCACGGTTATGGGCGTATTGGAGGGCGCCTGCCACCTGCTTGATGTAGGCCACCGCCGTCGTGAGTGGCAGGCGTGTGCCTGTGGGGAAGCGATGCCGCGTCGTTCCGCCGGGCGCGTAGTCCATGACCAGAAAAGGAATATCGCCTTCCACGCCGAATTCCAGGACGCGCACGATGTTTGGGTGTCTCAAGCCAACCAGAGTCTGCGCCTCCTGGAGAAATTGTTCTATATCTTCGCCTTTGGGAGAAGTGAGCAGTACTTTGAGAGCGGCCTCGCTTTTAAGATACAGGTGTTCGCCGAGATAAACCTCCGCGAAGCCACCATGTCCCAAATGGCGCACAAGGCGATAGTTCCCCAGTCGTCGTCCTATAATATCAGCCATACTTCCCCTCTTGAGATGCCAGCAGGCTCTCCCGGCGAAAAGTAAAAGAAACTCTGATAACTGATATACGCACAACGAAGGATTTTTTAGTGGATGACCTATTTTTCTTTCATGTTGTGTCGCCGCAGGCGACACAACATGAAAAAACTAACGAAGTAGCACTAGGATTGTTGCACCTGCGGCGGCTCGGGATAGGGTATCTCGGGCTGTTCGTATTGAGGCTGCAAAGATGATGGGGTATAGTACGGCTGCTCATTCTCCTGGGAAGCAAGCGCCGGCTGTGCCTGGTATCCCTGCTCGTAAGCGGTATATGTTTCTTGCCTCATCTGTGGCGCAGGAGGAGCCCGGTAGATGGGTGGAGCTTGGTAGGTAGGTGAAGATGCCTGGGTCCATAGATACTTTTTTACTTTAAGCCAGGGCCCTCGTACAAAAAAGTAGACGATCCCGCCAAAGGGCTGTAGGAAGATGATGAACAGAATCCACCAGATTTTGTTTCTTAAAGTATTATTTCTTGCACAATGAATCAGCATCCAGACCCAGAAAATAGTCATTAGCATCGAAAGAATTGGCGGGAAACCGTCCATAAATTCTGGTATGAACATTGTTTGCTCCTGAGTACTTGCCCTCTTATCACCTTTATCCAGGGTAAACGTTTCTTCACTCAAAATATAAAATCGGTCACAATTATCCTACCATACTCTTGCCTGACATGGAACCCGGTTTTGTGCTACACTTTCTACATGATATACGGGTAGATATGCGCCAGAATGGGCCAGTGTAGGCAAGATGAAACAGATTGTTAGTAGGAGCTGTTTTTCCACATGACACAAACATTTGATAAGACAACGCAACATAACTCGGTCGGCAAAGCGACGCGCCGGCAGGATGCCCCCGATAAATTGACCGGGCGTGCTCGCTATGCTGGAGACGTTTCGGTAGCAGGCATGCTGCACGCGCGGTTGGTACTGAGCCCGTACGCGCATGCGCGCATCGTGAGCATTGATACCTCCGCGGCAGAGGCCGTTCCTGGTGTACAGGCCGTATACACCGGCGAGACGCTCGCCATGGCGAAGCGGGACAGTAGTTCGCGTACCCAGTCGCCACTTGCGCAGAAAGAGGCGTTGTGGTGCGGTCATCCCGTTGCCATCGTGCTGGCGGAGACGGAGGCGGCCGCCGAGGATGGTGCTGCCGCCGTTGATGTCGAGTACGAAGTACTGCCTGCCGTCATGGATCCCGTGACTGCTATGCAGCCAGCAGCGCTGCTGGTACGGGTACAGGAAAAAGACACAACTTCAGAAATCGCGGGCGGTGGTGCCCATGCCGCCGTTGCCGAAGAGGAAGTTGAAGATACCCAGAAAGAAGACCTCTCGCAGAACGTCAGCGATAAAGCACATTACCATGGCGGCGATATGGATGCAGCCTGGCGGGAGGCAGAGGTAGTCGTCGAGCGCACCTATGCGACGAGTTTTGTGCACCAGTCATACATCGAGCCGCAGTCGATCATGGTTGTACCCAGCCGGTCGGGGCACCAACTGACGATCTGGCCGAGCTTGCAGGGTATGTTCGGCGTACGCTCGGACGTGTCAGAGGCGCTCAAAGTTCCCGACCGGCAAGTGCGCGTGGAGTCGGTGCCAGTAGGTGGAGCGTTCGGCGGCAAATTCGGCCTCTTGGAGCCTCTCGCGTCTGCAGCGGCTTTTGCGGCGCGCAGGCCGGTACGCCTGGTGCTCACGCGCTCGGAGGATCTCTTCGCGGGCAACCCGGCGCCGCAATCAATGATAACCGTCAAGCTCGGCGCGCAGCGCGATGGTACATTGGTAGCGCTGCAGGCAAAGGTCATTTTTGACACAGGCGCCTTTGCAGGTTCGGCAGTCGGCCTGGCAGGATTTCTTCTCGGCAGCATCTATCGCTGCCCGAATTTTGATTTCCGCTGCTACGAGGTGCTGACCAACAAGGTTGGTGTGGGGGCTTATCGCGCTCCCGGTGCGCCGCAGGCGTACTTCGCGCTTGAGTCGGCGGCGGATGAGCTGTGCCGCAAGCTGGAGATGGATCCAATCGAGTTCCGCCTGAAGAATGGCCTCAGGGAAGGCGACCCGACACTTGATCGCCGCTCGCCGCAGTGGCCGCGCATCGGCCTGCTGGAGTGCCTGGAAAAGGCGCAGGAGCAGCCTCTATGGGCGAAACGAGACGAACAGAAAACACCGCTTTCGGGTGAGCTGGAGGGCTGGAGGATCGGCGTGGGAGTGGCGGCGGGCGGCTGGCCCGGCGGCACCGAACCCGCCGTGGCTACCTGCCGCCTGGAATCTGATGGCACGATGACGGTAGTTGTTGGCACGGTCGATCTCACCGGTTCCGATACCTCGCTGGCGCTGATCGCTGCCGAAGGGCTGGGTATGCCGGTTACGTCAGTAAGTGTGGCGCACGATGATACCGATACCATGCCATATAGCGGCGGCACGGGGGGCAGCAAGACGACCTATTCGATGGGACCGGCGGTGCTCGCGGCGGCCCAGGATGCGCGCAGCCAGGTCCTGTCGATCGCCGCCGATATTCTAGAAGCCTCCGCCGCCGACCTGGAGATCGAGGGCGACAAGGTGGTTGTGCGCGGTTCGCCCGGCAGCAGCGTGGCGTTGACAGATATTGCCGCACGCTCGATGACCTTTGCCGGAAAGTATGAGCCGGTCTATGGGCGCGGCCGCGCCGCTGTACGCACCAGTTCACCGATGTTTGCCGTGCACATGGCGAAGGTAGCCGTTGATCCCGGCACGGGTGAGGTGCGCGTGCTGGATTACGTTGCTGTACAGGACGTGGGTTTTGCTATCAATCCAGCGGAGGTCGAGGGACAGATTCAAGGCGGCGTCACGCAGGGCCTTGGCTGGGCGCTCTTCGAGGGCTTTGTCTACGACGAAAACGGCCAGTTGCTCACAGCTACGCTGATGGATTACGCGCTGCCGCACAGTGTGGACGTGCCGCATATCACGCCGGTCCTCGTCGAAATCCCATCTGCGCTTGGCCCCTTTGGGGCCAAAGGCGTAGGCGAGCCGCCGGTGGTGCCTGTGGGCGCGGCGATTGCGAATGCAATCTACGATGCCGTGGGTGCCAGGGTAGCCCAACTGCCCATCACCTCCGAGCGCCTGTTCAAGGCGATGCACGAAGCATAGCCAGTTTTGCAGGGCACCCTCGAGGGTGCCCAATAGGCATCAGTCGAAGAAAAAGCCCATCAATCCTCAGCTTCTAAGCGGCGTTCTGCTATCAACTCATCGCTCAAAGAACGTCCTTGCGGAAGATAGGGGCGAAGCAATTCCTGCGCGTGCTCAATTGCCTGCCTCGGGGTAAAGAGGCGCAATGTTCCGTCCTCCAGGCGTAAAATTACCTCGTCTCCGATGCGCAGTCCCAGCGCTTGACGATACTCTGGCGGAATTACTATCCTTCCACCTTCGGCTAGTTTTGTCTTGATTTGGATCATTATGAACACTTCCTATCTTTTTGTCATGAATCTTTGTATATGACATCTCCAATAGAATATGCCATGATTTGTATTTAGTGGCTAGCCTCAAGGTAGAGTCAGGTCAAACCAATCCCTTACTAACACAGAGCTCGGCATTAAGAATCGACCCCCCGGCCGCCCCGCGAATCGTATTATGTCCGAGCAGCACAAACTTATAACTCAGGATGGGGCAGCGGCGCAGCCTGCCGATAGTCACCGCCATGCCACGGCCGGTATCGCGGTCATGCAGCGTCTGCGGCCGGTCAGGCTCACGACGGTACGCTAAAGCAGGCCCCGGCGCGCTGGGCAATTGAAGCTGCTGCGGCTCGGGCCTGTAACCTTGCCATGCCGCAATTATTTCCTCGGGGCTCACATCCTGATCCAGTTCTACACTCGCGCACTCCAGGTGCCCCTCGCGCGTGGCAACGCGGTTGCATTGCGCGCTCACCACAATTTGAGCATCGGTAAAGCCCATGCCCTCCTCCCACTTTCCCAGCATCTTGCGCGTTTCGATCTCCACCTTCTCCTCTTCACCACCGATATAGGGGATGGCGTTGTCGAGGATGTCGTAGGAAGGCAGGCCTGGATAGCCTGCGCCCGAAATGGCCTGCAGCGTCGTCACCATCACCCTGCGCAAGCCAAACGCCTGCTGAAGGGGCTTGAGCGCCATCACCAGCGGCGTTGCCGAACAATTCGCGTTGGTCACGATGCAGCCCGGCCAGCCTCGCAGTTTACGCTGCTGCACAATGGCAGCCGCGTGACCGGCATTGACTTCGGGCACTATCAGCGGTACATCGCCCGCCATGCGGTAGGTTTTCGCGTTGCTGAAGACCGCCACGCCAGCGCGGGCAAAATTGGCCTCGACCTCACCGGCGACCTCCGCGGGCAGGGCAGAAAAGGCGATCTTTACACCAGGCAGGGCCTCTGGCCGGCAGGCCACGACCGGTAATGTGGCGGCAACGGCAGGCATCTCGCTGCCGGGAAGTCGCCAGCGTGTCGCCTCGGCATAGGAGCGTCCATCATGCCGTTCCGATGCAGCCAGGGCAACCAGTTCAAACCAGGGATGCCCCTGGAGCAACTCGATGAAGCGCTGGCCGACCATACCGGTCGCTCCCAGTACTGCCACAGGGATTCGTGTTTGTGCCACTGTTTATGCCTCCTTGAAATCCAGCCCTACAACGCCGCTGTTCGCGGCTAGACTGCGTCTCAGCAGGGCTGATCAGAAGCTCCTTGAAATCCAGCCCTACAACGCCGCTGTTCGCGGCTAGACTGCGTCTCAGCAGGGCTGATCAGAAGCTCCTTGAAATCCAGCCCTGACGCTGCGCTAACGCCGCTGTTCGGGCCTGTAGGCCACCGATTATGAGTTTTCACAACCAAAACTGCTAATACTGCCCAGTCTTCGCTGCCCTCGCTTATCACCCTGAGCGCAGCGAAGGGTCTCCGCCCCCGCCAGACCCTTCCCCTTCGCAAGCTCAGGGCTTCGGCTCACTGCGCTCAGGGTGACAACAGGGCTTCGCGCCGCTTCTCGTGTGGAGTATGCCTGACCAGCGGGATTACGGGTGCGATCAGGTCGCGATGCAGGCAGCGCACGGCGCGGTCGCTGTCCCGGTCTTCTACTATCAGGATATTGGCAAGCTCCGAGGACCCCTGTGTGATTACCGGGATACGCTCGCGTGCCAGGGCCGTTACCGCCCTGGCAGGACTCATGGGATCGACGCTAAAGCCGGAGCCGATACAGGCACAGGCGGCCAGGTTGCGTCTACACAAGACGCGCCAGGCGCCCATATCGTGCTGCAGTAGCGCCACAACAGAGTCCGCAGCCTGCTCCTCAACTACGAACGAGAGATGCTGGCCGGATGATGAACAAATTGCCACTGGTGCTGCTCCCGCGCGAGCCGCCAGGGCGAATACCTGCCCCGCATTTTCGGGTGCTCCAAACATATCGCTGCTTTCGACCGTGATCAATGCCAGGTGGCGGCGCACAGTTATCGCCGCCGCGGCGCTGTGCTGTTTCCCTTCTGGCCCAACCACGGTGCCGCGCGTGTGGGGACGGAAGGTATTGCGCACACGTACCGGAATATTGCGATGCGCCAGTGGAATGAGCGTGCGGGGATGAAGCACCTTGGCTCCGAACCATGACAGGCGCGCGGCCTCGGCGTAGGAGAGCCGGGGCAGGAGCAGTGTGTTCGCGACTACACGTGGATCGGCTGTCAAGACACCATCTACGTCTGAATAGATGCAGACCTCGATACAATTCAGTGCAGCGCCGATCACAGCTGCCGAGTAATCCGAACCATTGCGCCCGAGTGTCGTCACGAAACCTGGAGCAGAGGAGCCTGGAGAGCCCACAGTGCGGCCGATGAAGCCCGCCACAATAGGTACAATGCCGCGCTCGATCAAAGAAGGGATCAACGCCTGGGCTTGAACTCGCGTCTCCTCGGGCAGGGGATCGGCGTGAGCGACGGTGAGCTTTACCTCGCTTCCAGGTGATACCGGTGCCTCATCCTGGGGATGGCCCGTGATGATCACTTCTTCGCGTACAGCCGCCGCCTCCAGGCCGGCATCGCGAGCCGCGGCTGCCACAAGCAATACAGAAAGACGCTCGCCCCAGGCAGCAACGGCGCTGGTAAGCAGGGAGCCATCCTGCGTACCTTTTGCTGCCGGCTGTAACGCGCCCACATCCTGCTCCAGGGTGGTGAAGGCCGTCTCTAGATCATGTTGTAGAGCGCGTTCTCCTTCACGGTGATGGACGGCCTTTCCGGCTGCTTCCAGGTGCCGCTGCTTTAACACGCCCAGTTCTTGTTCGCACGCGGCATATTGACCGGTGGAAGAGTAGTGTGCAATGCGCAGCAACTGGTCGGTTATCCCCGACATTGCCGAGACGACCACAATGGGGAAGGTCTCTCCCGGCTCATTGGTGTGATGCGCAATAATATGGGCTACGCGGCGAATCCTCTCCCCACTGCCAACGGAAGTTCCTCCAAATTTAAGGACACTTACACTACTCTTCATAAGGTTACTCCTGAATGACTACTAAACTGTCAAGGCTCAATTGATGGGGGCCGGGCGACCATAAAGGCCTGCACACCATCCCCCGGATGGCGTTCCCTACCCTTCCCCACCACCCTCGCCCCTACATTTGTGAATGCGCGATTTACGCATCACTGAACTCCGTTTATTCTCCTATACGTTTACCGCCTCGCTTGCCGCGCGGCTGGCAGCCTTCAATGCCTGGTCCAGGTCATCAATCAAATCCTCTACCGTCTCCAGGCCTACCGACAGGCGAATATAGTCAGGCGTGACCCCGGTCTCGAACTGCTCATCGGGCGTCAACTGCGAATGCGTCGTGCTGGCCGGGTGAATGATCAATGACTTGGCGTCGCCGACATTCGCCAGGTGCGAGAACAGTTCTACGTGGCGGATCAACTGCTTGCCCGCCTCCAGGCCGCCCTTGATACCGAAGCCGAGGATGGCGCCGAAGCCATGAGTATGATACTTGGCCGCCAGCTCGTACTGGGGATGGCTCTTCAAACCAGGATAACTCACCCAGTTGACCGAGGGATGGCCCTCCAGGAACTCGGCAATGCGCTGAGCGTTCTGACTGTGCCGATCCATGCGCAGTGGCAGCGTCTCCAGCCCTTGCAGGAAGAGCCAGCCGTTGAAGGGGGCGATCGCAGGACCCAGGTCACGCAAAAGCTGCACGCGCGCCTTGATGATGTAGGCCAGCGGGCCGAGGGCTTCGACAAAGCGCAGGCCGTGGTACGAAGGATCTGGCTCGACCAGCCCGGGGAAACGTCCATTCGTCCAGTCGAAATTACCGCTATCCACGATCACGCCGCCGATGGCCGTGCCGTGACCACCGATGAACTTGGTGGCCGAGTGGATGACGATATCAGTCCCGTGCTTGAAGGGCTGCACCAGGTAGGGTGTGGGCAGCGTGTTGTCCAGAATCAGTGGCACGCCATGCTCGTGCGCGATATCGGCAACGGCGCGAATGTCGAGCGTATCCAGGCGCGGATTGCCCACAGTTTCCGCGAATACAAGCTTTGTGCGCTCGCTAAAAGCGGCGTGGAAGTTCTCTGGATTGCGGCTGTCCACGAAACGTACGTTGATTCCCAGCTTCGGCAGCGTGTAGTGAAAGAGGTTATAGGTTCCACCATACAGGCTGGCTGATGAAATGATCTCGTCGCCCGCCTGGGCAATATTAAGAATAGCCAGCGTTTCTGCCGCCTGGCCGGACCCGGTAGCCAGCGCTCCGACTCCTCCTTCAAGGGCGGCAATGCGGCGCTCAAAGGCATCCTGGGTAGGATTCATGATGCGAGTATAGATATTGCCGAACTGCTTGAGTCCAAAGAGGTCGGCAGCGTGCTCCGGGCTATTGAAGACATATGAGGAGGTCTGGTAGATGGGCACGGCGCGAGCATTGGTCGCGCTGTCCGCCGTCTCCTGACCTGCATGTAACGATAATGTTTCAAAACCATAGCTGCGATTGCTGTTCAATGCCATGAATAGGTTACTCCTTTAGAAGGTTGAGTGCACCGGTCATTTGCTCCCATTCCTTCAGAAAGGCATCATGACCGTGCGGTGAGTCAAGTTCTACATATGCTGCATCTCCGCCAAGTGATCGCACCTGGCCGGCCAGCCAGCGCACACGCGCCGCCGGGAAGAGAAAATCCGAACGAATGCCAATAAACAGGGCTTTGCTGCGCACGCGGCGCAGCGCGGCCTCCAGCGAAGGATAGCCATCGCTTACGTCATACAAATCCATTGCTCGACTGATGTAAAGGTAACTGTTGGCGTCGAAACGCCGTACCAGGGACGCTCCCTGGTAGTACAGGTAATCCTCCACGTCAAAACGGCCGCCAAAATCGGCCCACCCGCTTGGAGCGGAAGCGATACCGCGCGAGGCGGATTGCCGGCTAAAGCGCAGTTCCATCGACTCCTCGCTCTGGTAGGTAATCATCGCCAGCATACGCGCGATGGCAAGGCCGGCATCGGGTCCCTGTCCGGGCTGATAGTTTCCACCCTGCCAGCGCGGGTCGGCCATAATGGCCTGCCGCTGAACTTCGCTAAAGGCTACCGCCTGTGCCGTCAGGGATGCAGTTGATGCGACTACCGCCACCTTTCGCACCAGTTCGGGATAGGCCACGGCCCACTCCAGCGCCTGCTGTCCGCCAATCGAGCCGCCTGCGACCATGGTTAGCTGGCGTACTCCTAGATGCTCGATCAGCCGCTGCTGCGCGTGTACCATGTCACGGATGGTGACAACCGGGAAACGCATGCCGTAGGGCTGACCTGTGCGCGCGTCGATCGACGATGGTCCCGTGCTCCCATAGCATCCTCCCAGGATGTTCGAACAGATCACAAAGTAGCGCGACGTGTCGAAGGGTCGACTGGGGCCGATCAAGGGATTCCACCAGGCCGCCTTCGGATCATCGGGCTGCTCCTCGTCATAGGCGTGCGAACTGCCGGTGAGGGCATGCAAGATCAGGATAGCGTTATCCCGCGTCGCGTTTAGTGTCCCCCACGTCTCGTACGCCAATGTAATCGGGCCAAGTATGCCACCATGCTGCAATGGTAACGAGTCGAAGGTGTAGCTATGCGCTCCTGAGGGAGTATGCGGCGTACTTGTCACAACGGCGTGCTCAATCTGTGTCACCATTGCCACTCCTTTTCTGTTGACTGTCTCTAAAAATGGGAACAAAAAACCCCACACCCGGCAGGGGCGAGGGGTCAATTATCTTCGCGGTACCACCCTGGTTTGTCGACGCCTCACGACGTCAACCTCCACAAGTATTACAAGGCGTGCTAGCATGCGCCTCGCAACACTCCAGCCTGTAACGGGGCTCACCGGCTCGGCCTAACATCCAACCGGACGTTCAACCTGCAACTCCGAGGCCATATTCGACGCTGGTACGGCGCTGGCATCTCATCATAGCCAGCTCTCTGTAGCCGCCCGGGACGTTTACTCGTCCTCTTCAACGTTATTGCTCACTTGATTGCTAAAGTACTGTGATGTGCAGGCAACAAAAAACCCCCAGAATTTCAGGGGGTCAGCTTCATTGCCTTGTTACCCCTCATCTTGCGGAATGCTCCGCCGGAATTGGCACCTTATCTGCAACTTCGCAGACGGGTTGCCGGGCTTCATCGGGCCGTTACCCTCCACCTCTCTTGATGAGAGTCGATCTCATTGCACATATTCAGTTGTAGAGTACTGCTTATTTCTTAGTAAGTATACCGAAGAAATTGTTGGGATGTCAAGGGTTATGACTCTACATTAAAACACAGCATCATGGTAAAATCAAGTTCGCAAAGCCATCCATCATTCGTAAACATCGATAGTAAGGAATAAACCATATGAAACGCCTTCGACTCTCCATCATTGGTTTTGGCACCGTGGGCCAGGGACTCGCCGAACTGCTCTCTACCAAAAGTGCTCTGTTGCGCCAAGAATTTGATCTTGACATAGCCCTCGTCAGCATTGCGAACGCCCGTTCCGGTTTCATTTACCGCGAGGATGGGCTGGATATCCCAACGCTCCTGCAGCTTGCCACCACGCGGCGTCCCCTGACGGCCCATCCCGGCGTAACGCACTGGGAGAGCCCGCTGGAAGGCTTGCGGGCCATCGGCGCGGATATACTCGTCGAGGCAACCCCCACCAACCTGCATGATGCGGAGCCCGGCATAAGCCATATCCGTGCGGCCCTCTCTCAGGGCATGCACGTTGTCACCGCGAACAAAGGCCCGGGCGCGTTGGCCGCCAATGAACTCTTCGCGCTGGCCCAGCAGCACGGTGTGCAACTGCGTATGGAAGCAACGGTCATGGCGGGCACTCCGGTCATCAGCACCATACGCGAAGGTATGGCGGGAGCGAGCGTACGCGCCCTCCGCGGCATCCTCAATGGCACCACCAACTACATTCTGACCGCCATGGCCGCCGGTCAGAGCTATGCCACAGCGCTCGCGGAGGCCCAGGCCGGAGGCTATGCCGAGACCGATCCCACGACCGATGTCGAAGGCTATGACGCGGTCGCCAAAACGCTCATCCTGGCCGCGCTCATCTTTGGCCGCTCGCTCAAGCCAGGTGACGTGATACGGCAGGGCATCACCACCATCACGCGGGAACAGGTGCAGCAGGCTATCGAGCAGGATAAAAGAATCAAGCTCGTCGCTTCGCTGCGCCTGCTTGCAGGTGACGAGGGAAAAAAGGAAGCGCTTGAGGCTCGCGTCGAGCCGGTCGCGCTGCCCCTTAGCGATCCACTGGCCCGCGTCGAAGGGGTGATGAACGCGCTCACGGTCTCGACGGACACGTTGTCCGAAGTCACGATTATCGGACCTGGAGCCGGTCGCGTCGCCACGGGCCAGGGCCTGCTCGCCGATGTGATCGCGTGCGCTCGCGGGCAAGTTTAGGGACGGTCTTTCTATCACTGTATTCAATACAATGGGCATGTGAAATCTGACACATAAAATTTCAAACTGCTCATTCCTCCTGACTAATGTTGAGCCATCGCCCTGCTCGTGCCCCAGTGCTCAAGCGACGAGGATCATCGTAGGAGGTGGTTGTCATTTCCCAGCGTACCCCATAGGGGTCATCGAAGACCAGAATGGTAGGACCGTTTTGGACGACCTGACACCCCAGGGTGGGGGCCACCGTGCGGAGGCGCTCCAGGTCCTGAGTATCCACTTGCACGCCAACATGTGAGAGCCGCCCACCTTCACTGTTCACCCCATCCTCCAGGGCAAGGGTGAAGGCATCTCGATGCAGAGAGCACAGCCCAAGAGAGATCCCAGCCGCTTCGGCGTCGTCCCAACTGGCAGCGGAGGGCAAGGTGTACCAGCCATCAGCGGCCTCGGCCTCACGGAAGGCAATATCTAACGCAAATAACGTCCGGTAGAACTCCTCTGCCTGCCGCAGTGGGGTGACAATGAGAGCGATGTGGGTAAATGCCTGATAGGTCATGAGAAGGATCCTTTCGTTCTCTTGCTTTACTCCTCAAGAAAGTCTCTCTGGAGAAATCTATTCCCTTTGCTGAACGGTAGCACCTCTAGAGAGAAGTTTCTTCGTCCTCACGAACAGGGGTATCGCTGTCCTTTTGGACAGTGGGAAGATGGCATTGGAGTACAAATTTGGTCAGGCTGAGATAATTGCCTGGTGCTTCGACATTTGCCTCTTCTTCTGTTACACTAAAAAGCACCGAACTTGTCTCCGCTGAGAAAGAGGAAGCGGAAGCGTCAAAAGGGAGAGAATACGATGAGTATTGACACTGAGATGGTGCAGCGGTGGCTCGACGCGTACACCCACGCCTGGATCACCTATGATCCAGGCGAGATCGGCGCCCTATTTACCGACAACGCCGAGTACCGCTGGCATCCCTGGGACGAGGGCGACGACGTGGCTCGTGGCCGCTCCCAGATCGTTGCTGCCTGGCTGGCTAACCGCGATGCAGCAGGAACCTATCGAGGTGCATACAGCCCATTGCTGGTACAGGACGACCTCGCGATCACTGTGGGGATGTCCTTCTATTACACGGATGCCACACAGGGGACGCTCGCTCGCGCCTACCACAACCTGTGGGTGCTACAATTCACAGTTGAGGGTCGGTGCCGCTCGTTCACCGAGTGGTTCATGAAAGCGCCCGGCACGCCGTAGCCTGCAGAGAAGTTGGGTCGCAGTGACAGTGCTGGGAATGCTACTGATAGCCATGAGCCAGCATATACATCACGACGCCTGATATCTCAGCATCAACTTTTGACATTATATCTCATGGGTCCAGGCTCTAACTCCGTTGCGTCAATGCTCGTCTATGTTCTAGTCAGTGGTACAGGCGCCGTGATTATTGCCTTTGCATTTAAGTTATTTCGAGTGAAGATTCCTGTTCTTCAAACTCAACAAGACCTTCACATACGCAACACCTGAGCGATGATTTGCGGTTTTTGATTAAATCGCCCTGACTTTATCTCGCTTCTTGTAGACGCCTCCAGCCCATCGTGATACAATGTGCTTGTGTCTTTCTCCTTCAGTCTCTGTAACGTGGGCTCAACACCTGGAGGCATGGCGGCGCGATCGCTTTCGCCACGAAAATGCATGGATTATGGATTTACAACCGTCTCGTGCCTGCTGTTTCCACAGGAAGTGGCAAGAGATAAGCACCATCTGCGCAGCACTCTGGAGCCTCTTGATCTAGGCAAGTGGCTAGATTTAGGGCCGCGCGGCCTGCGCCTCATCCCTCACGACTCGGCTCTACCCCCAACCTATTTCAACCCTGATGGGTCGGTGGACCTGGTCAACAAAGGTCTGTACCTTGACGATGTCATGTCCTACATGGAGCACATCGCTGCCGCGCTGGGATGTACACTTGAGTGGGACCTGTAGCACTTGGAGGAAAGTCAACCATGAGTGATCGCAAGTTCTTCAACGAAGAGATGGAGACCCTTCCCAAGGACAAGCTCAAGGCTTTGCAATTGAAACGTCTCCAGACGATTGTCGAGCGTGCCTACACGCAGAACCAGTTTTACCGCCAGCTCTATGACGAAGCAAACGTTAAACCTTCAGACATTCAGTCACTGGAAGATATCCAGAAGTTGCCATTCCTCGAAAAGAAGACGGTGCGCGCTGCATATCCTTATGGGATGGCCTTTGTGAAGCCGGGAGGCCCCGGCGGCGCCCTCGAGATCCATGCAACGAGTGGCACCACCGGCAAAAGCGTCCCTGTCTTTGCGACCAGGCGAGATATCGATTACTGGGCCGATCTCAATGCTCGCGAACTGTGGATGACGGGCATGCGCCCGGGCGATATTTTGATGAACTGTTATGGCTATGGACTGGCGACAGGCGGATTCGGCTTTCACTATGGCGCCATGGCGATGGATGTCATGGCTATCCCGATGGGCTCAGATGCGCGCCAGTATGATCGCATGATTGACTTCATCGTCGATTTCGGCGTGACTGCCATGTGTATGACCCCTTCTGTCGGCCTCTACGTTGGTGGCAAAGCACGCGAGCGCGGTGTCGATTTCAAGAATACTGAGCTCAAAATCGGTCTGTTCGGCGCTGAACCCTGGCCGTGGGAGACACGCTTGAAACTGGAGGAACTCTTCAACATTACCGCCTACGACGAATTTGGCATGACGGAATTTCTTGGACCAGGCATGACCTGTGAGTGCGAAACCCGCGATGGTATGCATGCATGGGCCGATGCCTTCCTCGTTGAGTGCATCAATCCGGAGACGGGTAAGTGGGTTGAAGAAGGCAAAGATGGCGAACTGGTATGGACATGGCTCACGGGCGACGGCACCGCCATGATTCGCTACCGCAGCCGCGACCTCTCCCGCACCTGGTGGGAGGACCGCTGCGCCTGTGGACGTACCCACCCAAAGATTTCAGCCATCAAAGGACGCAGCGATGACGCAGTCTCCATCCGTGGCCTGATCGTCTTCCCCAGCCAGGTTGAAGCGGCGCTGGTAAAATTCGCGGAAACTGGCGCAAACTTCCGCATCATCGTTGATAAGCATAACGGCCTGGATACCTTCGATCTCAAGGTCGAGGTGAAGGACCCTTCCGTTCTTAGCGATGCAGCGCACAGGGCCGCCTTGAGCCGTGAGATGGCTGAATCGGTCAAGACGGTGACCGGCAACTCTCCGAAAGTAGAGCTCGTACCACCAGACTCTCTCCCGCGTGCAAGCGGTGGTGAGTCGAAGACCGCCAGTGCTCGCGTCGAGGACCGGCGCAAAAAGTAGGACAGCAGCACCTCTCTTTAATGGACTGCACTCAGTTATAAGTAAGGGGAATAACCAACACGAAGGTTATTCCCCTTCGCATAGATCCAACCTGCAAGCAATATCCGAAAAGATTTGTGAATTATAGCAAGCGAACAATATTTCCGGGTAAAGATCTTTACGGACCTTTTCCTCCAAGCGTCACCACGATAATCCCCAACGCAGCAATACCATTATTCAGCATGTGCAGCAGTATGCCAGGCCAGATCGACTTTGTACGCCAGCGGAGAAAGGCGAGCGCCAGCCCGATGATGAATAGTACCACAAATGAACCCACGTCGAAGTGAGCCACAGCAAAGATCAACGAGCTAAACAGGATTGCCCAGACGAGAGGCATGCCGCGAAGCAAGCCCGCGAAGACGAAGCCGCGAAAGAATACCTCTTCACATATGGGAGCAACGAAAACCGCTACAATCAGGATAGCATAGGTCGTGAGCGGAGCATACTTACTGTACGCGAGGAGGACCTGGTCGTTAGTTTGTAAAGGCAGGTGGAAGATTTGAATCGCGTACCCATAGAGATAATCAGTGGCCAGGATAGCGAACAAGAGTACTGCCATCCATGCGAGTGTTGCCCCTCCTCCAAAGCCGCGGAATCCCAAAGCTTGCAGGGCACGTCGCCAATGTGAGGGCATTGAACGCAGTGTTCTATTAGCGATATAGAACGGCGCGATGAGCAGGGCACCTTCCACGATACACGAAAAGACGAACGTGATCACTGCAGCTACAAGATCTGCCTGCGGCGAAAGCGGCCTGGTAGGAGCGGATTTGCTGCCGCTGAGGCTGTTGAGCCCTGCTGACAATATGATCCATGGTACAAGGGTTGCAAGAATACCCACAAAGGTTTGCTGTATAGTCCAGGGCGTCTCGTCAGACTGTTTTTCGATCAAATGCACCTCCGCGTGTTCATAATCCATTATCATATTATAGTTCTCAATCTCTCATGTTTACTAGAGGTCGAGCCTTTGGTATGATGAATGGAGTCATGAGACTTGCTTTTACAGTTTTCTTATAGCCGTGAAATACAAGGAGCCAACCTCTATGCCCCAGACACTTGACTTAAGCTCTTATCGTCGCTACTTCCCTTCGCTTGCGCAAACCATCGATAACAAACAGGCTATCTATTTCGATAACCCGGGTGGGACCCAGGTCGCACAGCAGGTCATAGACGCCATGATAGCATACTTTCGCGAGGCGAATGCCAATTCCCATGGTGCTTTTATCACCAGCCATCGCACCGACCAGGTGATTGCCGCCGCCCGCAGCGCAATGGCCGACTTCTTGCATGCCACCAGTCCAGGAGAAATCGTCTTTGGCCCCAATATGACCACTCTCACCTTTGCCTTCAGCCGCGCTATTGGCAAGACGCTGCAAGCTGGTGACGAAATCATTGTAACTACCCTTGATCATGATGCTAATGTTGCTCCCTGGCTCGCACTGCAAGAGCGCGGAGTCGTCATTCGCACTGTCGATGTGCAAATCGAAAACGTGACCCTGGACATGGAAGACATGCGCGCGAAGATCGGTGAACGCACGAAGCTCGTAGCAGTGGGCTACGCCTCCAATGCCGTAGGTACGATAAACGACGTGGCAACCATCATCCGTTGGGCGCACGAGGTTGGAGCCCTGGTATGGATCGACGCTGTGCAGTTCGCGCCTCATGGACTAATCGATGTGCAGGCGCTCGACGCCGATTTCCTCGTGTGTTCATCCTACAAATTCTTCGGGCCTCACCTGGGCATCCTCTATGGCAAGGCCGCACATCTGGAGCACTTCCCGGCCTATAAAGTGCGCCCGGCCAGCAACGAAGCTCCCGACCGCTGGGAAACGGGGACGCAGAACCACGAAGGCCTGGCTGGCCTGGTTGGAGTCATCGATTATCTAGCGTTGCTGGGCCGCGAACAGGCCGGCCACTACCGGGACGCGTTCAAAGTGGATGCCGCTGATCACTCTTACAGCGCCAGGCAGCGAGAACTCAAGCTTGCCATGCAGGCAATCGTGGACTACGAGCGTGCGCTCTCAGCGCAGCTGCTGGCGGGTATGCGGGAGATCAAGGATGTGCAGGTCTACGGCATCACCAATCCGCAGGACTTTACGCATCGTGTACCAACCGTTGCCTGCAACATACGCGGTTATGCCCCGCGCGAACTGGCTGAATACCTGGCTGGGCACGGCATATTTGCCTGGGATGGCAACTACTACGCCCTCGGCATCATGGAGCGCCTGGGACTCGAAGAGCATGGCGGCGCGCTGCGCCTCGGCATGGCGCACTACAACACAACAGAGGAGATCGACCGGGTACTGGATGCTTTAGAGCGGCTGCCGGCGCACTAGCTGCGATATCCTGCTACTTTGACAATGTGATCGTAAAGGGTCCCCATTCTCCAGTGAGACCCTGGCCGTGTACGGAAACGCTCTTCCCCTGCTCGATAGTTTTCTCTGTCATCAGGCCAAGGGCAATGATGAGCGAGTCTATCTTGCTTGGCACTTCCATGTAGGTTCCCGCGTTCTGGCTATCCACGAAAAATCGCACCTCATCTCTGACCTTGGAATAGCTGATGCGATAGCGATGCGTTTGTCCAGGCCTGGTCTTTACGTCCAGTTCATTGAAATCAGAAAAATATTTCGGCTTCACAGCGTCTTCAGAGTCAAAGGGTGCAGGAACGCCGGGGAAGGGTAGGCGAGCGTACACAGTGGCGATCGTGTCGTTGCAGGCAAAGAAATCGAGCGCCATACCGGAATTAAAATCGAGCAGATTCACGGAGACGAATCCATCATAGAGATCGCGGGGTTTCGTACCTGTGCAGCGGGCGCTCATATCCCACTCGAAAGAGATTTCACCGTCATCCGGGGTGGCAAATTTCCGGGTTGAAAAGAACATGTTCTTCGCGTTGTCGAGGATCTGCACCCGGTCGTTGAAGCGAGTAATTTTTGCCAGGCGCACGCGCAGCCTTTGGCCCTCCACAATAACCGTTGCATCAGGCTCCCGGTAGCGCCAGAAAGAACCGTCGGGCAGCGCGAACCCTCCATACTCCCAGTGACGATCAACCCCTGTAATAATGCTGTGGTAGCCAGCATAAGTAAAGGTAGAGGTTTCCTCCTGCTGCGTAGCTATCGAGGAAGTAACCTGGGTCTCATCCATAATGGAACTCTTACTCCTTCAGCCATTGCGCCACATCGGGGGCGAAGTAGGTAATAATCATGTCCGCGCCCGCCCGGCGAATACCCGTCAGCACTTCCATCGTCACACGGCGTTCATCGATCCAGCCATTTTGAGCAGCAGCCTTAACCATGGCGAACTCGCCGCTGACGTTGTAGGCGGCGATTGGCAGGTCGCAGTGGTCGCGCACATGGCGAATCACGTCCATGTAGGCCATTGCCGGCTTCACCATCACAATATCGGCCCCTTCCGCGATATCCAGGTCTATCTCTCGTAGAGCCTCGCGTACGTTGGCGGGGTCCATCTGGTAAGAACGCCGGTCGCCAAACTGCGGCGCTGAGCCAGCGGCTTCGCGAAACGGTCCATAAAAGCCCGAAGCGTACTTCGCTGAGTAGGCCATGATGGGTAACTGGCTGAAACCATGCTCGTCAAGCTTGCTGCGAATCGCTCCAACGCGGCCGTCCATCATATCCGACGGTGCTACCATATCTACCCCGGCTTCAACATGCGAGAGGGCCATCTGGGCCAGCAGCTTCAGCGATTCGTCGTTCTGCACGTCGCCATTAGCGATCACGCCGCAGTGTCCATGAGATGTATACTCACACAGGCATACATCGGTTATCACCAGTAGGTCTGGTACTTCATCCTTTAGACGACGTATCGTCTGCTGGATAATCCCTTGCGCCGCGTAGGCCTGCGACCCGACTTCGTCCTTTTCGTTGGGAAGACCAAATAGCAGTACCGCAGGAATACCCAGGTGAGCGATGCGCTCAGCTTCACGCCCTACATATTCCAGGGGCCACTGCATAATGCCGGGCATAGAAGGGACCTCGCGAGGTTCAGTCAATCCTTCCGCTATGAACAGTGGGTAAATCAGTTGCTCAACAGCCAGGTGCGTTTCACGTACCAGGCTGCGCAGTTGTTCATTCTGGCGTGTGCGCCGCAGGCGCACAGTGGGGAAATTGCTCATAATGATACTCCTAGTACACACTCTCATGTAAGGCCCGCGCTGCGTTTTTCACCGTATTTTCAATCATCTCGTCCTCCAGTGCAAGCGAGATGAAACAGGTCTCGAACTGCGATGGAGGCAGGTACACACCACGAGCGAGCATATTCCAGAAAAAGCGGGCGAAACGAGCAGTATCCGCAGTTTTGGCGCTGGCATAGTCTATCACCGATTGTTCTGTAAAGAACAGGCAGAACATTGCGCCGACCCGCACAAAATGCACCTCTCCCCCTACCTCGTGTATCGCCCGCGTAATACCATCACCGAGCAGTCGACCTTTATGCTCAAGTTTCTCATATTGCCCAGGTTTGCGTAACTCTGTCAATGTTGCAATACCGGCAGCCATCGCCAAAGGGTTACCCGAGAGTGTGCCTGCCTGGTACACTGGCCCCAGCGGAGCTACTTGTTCCATAATCTCGCGGCGCCCACCATAGGCGCCCACCGGAAGCCCACCGCCGATGATCTTCCCCAGGCAGGTCAGGTCGGGCATAACGCCCGCTCGCTCCTGCATGCCACCCAATGCTACGCGGAAGCCGGTCATTACCTCGTCGAAGATCAATAATGCTTCATACTCGTCAGTGAGAGCACGCAGTTTCTCCAGGAAGCCCGGCAAGGGAGGCACCAGCCCCATATTGGCCGCCACCGGCTCAATGATAATCGCGGCAATCTCTCGCGGATACATATGAAATAAGTTCTCTACGGCGGCACTATCATTGTAAGCCGCGACCAGTGTATTGGCTGTGGCTCCGGCTGGTACACCAGGGCTGTCGGGCAAACCCATTGTTGCCACACCAGACCCGGCCTGCACCAGCAGCATATCCGCGTGTCCATGGTAACAGCCGCTAAACTTGATGATCTTATCGCGCCCGGTATATGCTCGTGCCAGGCGCAACGCGCTCATTGTCGCCTCGGTACCAGAGTTGACAAAGCGCACCATTTCGATAGAAGGTATACTCTTAATTACCAACTTTGCCAGTTCGCTTTCGGCCTGGGTGGGCGTACCAAAGCTGAAGCCGCGCATACTGGCCTGCACCACTGCTTGCAGCACCTCGGGATGTGCGTAACCCAGGATCATTGGTCCCCAGGACTGCACATAATCAAGGTAGCGATTGCCATCCACGTCGTACAGGTATGGGCCAAAGGCGCGATCAATAAAGACCGGTTCGCCTCCCACGGCGCGAAATGCCCGTACTGGACTGTTGACGCCGCCAGGCAGGAGCTTTTGCGCCTCTGCAAAGAGAGCATGTGAATGTGCTAAATTCAGACCTGCATTCACGCTTTCTGCATTATCCATCGCATTACCTCTACGCCCCGATGGCTTCCAATATTTCATCCAGCGGCTGCGCCACGCAGGTAAACATGGGAGTATCACGAAGCGTGTACCTGCTGGCTTCGGTTTCGCGCAGGTCCTGTACGAGGTCGAGAAAATCGCTGACCTGGTCCGTTTCGAAGGCAACGACGAATTCCTGGTCATCCAGGCCAAAGGAATAGGTCGTATTGAGCGTGACGGAAGGGTAGGTAATGCCAATGCGAATATGCTCGTTCATCATACGTTTGCGCTCCTCCAGGGGCAGCGCGTACCAGGCGCGAGTCTTCACGAAGGGGTAGACAAAGAGATACTTCTTGTCGTCCGGGGCGATCACCAGGCGCGGGTCGTGGGTGCCACGGGCACTTTTACCGACGTAGACGGAGCGTTTCGTCATCGAAAGAAATGCCTGGGTCTCGCGCAAGTATGGCCCTAGCATACTGCGACGAATCCGGCTGCTTATGCCTTGCAAATCATCGATATCATATGTGGCCTGCCAGAGCATAAAGTCGCAATCGGAGCGCAGTCCATATAGAGCGAAACTGCGCATCAGAGAACGCTGCCCGTACTCGGCAAAAATGTCGATGAGTTCTTGCTTTCCTAGCTGGCGCGTCTCGGCAGGAAGCATATACCATTGTGGATCGAGCTTGTAAAAGGTGAAACGCACCAGTTGGCGCGGCTGTTTCGGCTTAGCAGGGGCAGCAGCCTGCTCGGGCTGTGCCGCTATCGTCTGTTCTGTCATAGAAAACCCTTTCTGGATACCCACCCTGTTCTACGGGGTGGGAGGAAAGAAAGGCACGAAGTGCAGTCGCACCTTTCGGGTTGACGCTGAAGAAATCAGCATCCAGGTCTGCACACCTGTAGGGTGCCCTTCGCCAAGGTTATCCGCAGGTTGTCTAAAATGGACACCACTGTCCCTACCCACCAGGACTGTTTAAGCCTCCCTCGTAGAGCGGTCTGTTAGGGCTGGCACAGACCGGTACCTATATTTTCTGCGGTAACGTAGTGGCTTCGAGACTGATTGTATCCAGGCTGTATGAAGCCACTCAGGCTAGCCAGCAGGACCGTTTGCAACAGCCGGAGCGAATGCGCTCCCAGTCCACAAGCCTATCCCCTTTCAGGGGATTGGGTTACTGACGCTGTCTCCTCGTGCTGAACAATTGCCTCTACAAGGCCGTCGATGGTAAACTCGCTCGCCTCGATCTGCACGTCCAGGCCGAGTTCACGCGCGGTCTGCGAGGTGATCGGACCAATACAGGCAATTTTAAGTTGTGAATTATGTGTTACAAGGATAATGGGTGAACCCGCAGCGCCAGGTGTCCAATCTGCGAGCCATTGCACAAAATGGCGCACGCTAGAGGAACTGGTGAAAGTCAAGATATCCAATTGACCAGCTTGCAGCAGGCGCAATACCTCGTGTCCGTGCTCATTATCGATCACCGCACCACGGGTACGGTAAGCAGCCACTTCTTCGACTATTGCACCTGCTCGTTGTAACTCCTCGACTAATACTTTGCGTGCCTCTGCAGCGCGCAGAATCAGGATATGCTTCCCCTCGAGCGACTCTCCATCGCGGTGGGCATCTTCAATCAGCGCGGCAGCAACTCCTTCTGCAATATACTCGCCTGGTACGAGATCAGGCTTTACGCCATAGCGCCTTAGAGCCTGCGCAGTAGCGGGACCAATCGCCGCTACACGCACGTTGCCGATATTCTGGGCGTTGCATGCTAACGTATTCAGGCGGTCGAAGCAGATGTTCACACCATTGGCGCTGGTAAACACCAACCAGGCGTAATAGGATACCGCCTCTCTCGCTTCGCCCGTCCCCCGATTCATCGGGGGCCTACAAGCGCAGAGCCGTCTCAATGCATCATCAAGCAGAGCCCAATTCTCCGGAGGAACGATGTGAATAGTAGGAAATTCCACCGGTATGGCTCCAAGTTCCCTCAATCGATCGCTCAGCGCACCGGCCTGCTCGCGTGCGCGCGTCACCAGGATGCGCTTACCTTGCAGCGGAAATGAAGTCGTACCACTTGCCGGTACCCATGCCCCAGGTGTCTCATGCATGCCTCTGCTCCCCCGTTCTGCGTATATCCATAGCGGCGATAATCCCAGCAGCCCCCTGGTGTAACGCCTGTTCTGCCAGTTCGATCCCAAGGTCCCTGGCAAGCTCAATTGCGGTATCCCGCACCCAGCTTATACTCTGAGACACGCGTACCTGGAGTTGCCCATCCAGGCTGATTACGAGTCCACGGAGCGTCAATATTTCACCCGCAATCTCCCCATAGGCGGCAACAGGCAGGTAGCAGCCGGCCTCTAACTGGCGCATGAAGGCTCTTTCAGCACGAGTAGCAGCCTCCGTCTCCAGATCCTGTATCGGCGCTACGAGGGCCCGGATTTCCGGCTCATCGCGTATCTCCAGCGCCAGCGCACCCTGTCCCGGGGCAGGCATCATCACCTCTACGGGAAGATAACGTAGCCGGCTGGAGAGGCGTTCCTGCATTCCCAGTCTATGCAGCCCTGCCGCTGCCAGAACGATCCCATCGTAGTCCCCGGCATCCAGCTTTCGCAGTCGTGTATCGACGTTTCCCCGCAGTGGCAAAATCTCCGTGCCGGGCAGCAGCGCCCGTATCTGCGCCATACGGCGCAAGCTGCATGTACCAAGGCGCAGATTTGTTGAGAATGTTGAATCTGGGGGCAGATAGTGCTCCTGTCCTGATCCATCGCTGTCGCGCTGCATTTCCTTCCAGACCGGATCACGCCATGCAATCACATCTCGTACATCCTCACGCGGGCCGGTGACAACGATGCACAAACCATCGGATTGAGTTGTAGGCAGGTCTTTCAAGCTATGCACTGCCAGGTCGATGTGTCTATCGCGTAGCGCACGCTCGATCTCCGTCACAAAGATACCGTCACCACCGAGTTGTGTCAGAGGTACATCTGTGACGTGATCGCCTTTTGTGCTGATTTGCTCAATCGTTATTTTCAGATCTGGCCACTGGTGCAGCAGGCGCTCGATCACTGCGTGAGTCTGAGTCATCGCCAACTTGCTGGCTCGTGTCCCTATCGTAATGTGCTTCATCGGTTTGTACTTCCAGGTCAAATAGATAGCGCAGGGCGCCAGCATACACATGCCCCTGGCCAAGCGCTGCTGCGTCCTTGAGACGCAGGGTAGGCGTGTGCAGCACCTTATTGACAAGGCGCGTAGTAAGTTCATGAATAGCAGCGGCCTCGCGTTCAGAAAGCGAGGAAGACAACTGCCGCAGGGTGCGCTCCAACTCCTGCTGGCGCAATGCATCAACGCGCTCGCGCAGGTCGCTGATGGTACCGACAACGCTGAGAGAGCGTAACCAGCGCTCGAACACACCCACCTCCTCGGCGAGAATTGCTCGCACGTGCTCGATTTCCTGCCTGCGTAGATGAATACCCTGGCTCACCTGGGCCTGCAGGTCATCCAAATTATAGAGATGGATCCCGTCGAAGGTGCCGACAGCGGGATCGATGTCACGCGGCAGCGCAATGTCGATCAGGAGCAATGAACGGCCAGCTCGCTGTTTCATCACCTCTTGCGCCAGTTCGGTAGTGATGATAGCGTGGGGAGCCAGGGTAGAACTGATCACTACATCAGCTTCGACCAGCGATGTAGCAAGCTCGGCAAAGGACCGGGAGATTGCTCCAAAGCGTTGTGCCAGGTCGACTGCATGTTCCTGTGTACGATTCACAATGAGCAGCCGCCGCGCTCCATTATCGCACAGATTGCGGGCCGCGAGTTGACTCATCTCCCCAGATCCTACCAGCAAAACACACGCCTCATTGAGGTTGGGAAAGAGTTGCCGGGCCAATCCTACCGCGACATGGCTCACAGAAGCTGCACTGCGGCTGATGCTGGTCTCGCTGCGGGCGCGCTTGCCTGCCACGAGGGCAGCGCGAAACAACGCGGACGTAATAGTGCCAGCGAAGTTACCGCCCTGGGCAACTTCCAGCGCCTCTGCCACCTGCCCTTGTATCTGTGGCTCTCCCGGCACAAGGGAATGAAGTCCGCAAGCAACTTCAAAGAGGTGCGATACGGCTTCGTTGCCAGTATAGTAGTAGCAATGAGCCTCAAGCTCGGCCAGCGGTACCTGACGCGTCTCGCTCAGCACGCCAAGCAGGCTCTCGCGGCTCCCACTTACCTCGGAGCAGACGGTGTATAACTCCAGGCGGTTACAGGTTGAGAGTAGGACACCCTCTCTGGCTACTTGCTGTGCAGCCTGGAGTACCCAGGCAACCTGGCGAGGTGAACAAGCCAGTTGTTCACGTAGTGTAATAGGTGCAGTCGTATGATCGATGCCCACAACGACAATATGCATGCTACGCCCTCATGGTTTCTTGTACGACAGCCGCCAATGCTTTGATAAACAGCGGCGAGGTGTTCAAGGACTCAGTACGGGCGAATGCGATGCCTGCCGCATCCGCCTGCTGGCGCGCGCCAATCTCGATATCGTAGAGGATCTCCAGGTGGTCGGCCAGAAACTGGATTGGAGCGATCAATACATGTGTATGACCGGCAGCATGCAGTTCTGGCATCACATCGGCAAAATCAGGCTTGAGCCACTCCTCAGGGGTGTGGCCAGCGCTCTGATAGCAGAACATCCAGCGTGTGGGGGGCAAGCCCACTAAGCCGGCCACGGCGGCAGCGGTTGCCTTCAGGCTGCTTATATAATCCGGTTCGTTCTCTACCACGCGCCTGGGCATACTGTGCGCCGTCAACAGCACCGGAACATGCGCACGTACCTCAGGCGGGAAGCCTTTCAGAGCCTGTTGCACTCGCTCAGCCAGGGCCTGCAAAAAGCGGGGCTGGAGGTGCCAGCCTCCGGCTATTTTGAGATCGAGATCATCGCGCTGTAAGTCCGCAACCGCGTCTTCCAATGTGCGAAGGTAGCCGCCCATGATGATCGGTGAGAATTGTGGCGACATGATCACACCGATTAGCTGCTGCGCGCCGGCAGCAGCTTCGGGTATAACTTCGGCAATGAGTGGCGGCGCGAAACGCATGCCAGCCACGACATGAAACCTGGGGCCCTGGTGGCTGTTCAATTCCTCTTGTAGTGCTGCTGCCTGCTCACGAGTGATGCGCACGAGCGGCGAGCCCCCAATCAGGCTATAACGTCGTCTGAACTCAGCGCTTAATGCTTCGTCGGGTGGTCGACCGCCGCGCACATTTTTGAGATAGGTAGGTATATCATCCAGAGTTGCCGGCGACCCATAGGTCATGAGTATGACACCTACACGGGAAATACGGGATGCTGTTGCCATTCGTCCTTCACCCTCTCTTGAAAACTACCTTCTTGCCGTTATTTCGTGGACAGTCTCAACCAGCCGGCGCAGCAGGGCCGGGTCCGTGGGTGCAAGCACGCCATGCCCCAGGTTGAATATATGCCCGGGGCGATTGTTGGCACGGCGCAGGACATCAAGCATACCCAGCTCCACAACCTCCCAGGATGCTAGCAGGAGCGCCGGATCGAGGTTGCCCTGTATACCCCGGTCATAGCCGACACGCGCCCATGCCGCGTCAAGATCAACGCGCCAATCGACGCTGATGATGTCGCCACCTGCCTCGGCCATCAGTTCCAGGAGACTGGCTGTGCCGGTGCCAAAGTGAATGGAAGGGGTACCGGTGTGTTTGACTGCTTCGAAGACCCGCCGCGTGTAGGGCTGCACGAAACGCGTGTAGGCAGCGGGACCCAGCGCGCCAACCCAACTGTCAAACAACTGCACAACATCTACACCTGCCTGGATCTGCGCCACCAGGTAGCGAGAAACTACCTCGGTCAGTTTGTCCATGAGCGCATCCCAGACTTCTGGCTGCCCGTACATCAGCGACTTGGCAAGGCCGTAATCGCGTGAGGGGCTACCCTCGATCAAGTAGCAGGCCAGGGTGAAGGGCGCGCCGGAGAAACCAATCACAGCTTGCTTTCCCTCGAGTTCACGGCGCACGAGTCGAATTGCCTCTAAGACATAGGGAGTGGCTTCCTCAGCATCGATAATGCGCAAGGCCTCGACATCTCGCATTGTGCGTACGGGATTGTGGATAATCGGACCGATATCCGGCTGGATTTCAAAGGAGATGCCCATGCTTTCCAACGGCAGCATAATGTCCGCATAGAGTACGGCACCATCCACGCCGAACTGCTCAACGGGCATGAGCGTGACCTGGGCACAAAGCTCGGGAGTTTTTGCCATTGTCAGAATATCATAGCGTTTGCGCAGTTCACGGTATTGGGCGAGGCAGCGACCTGCCTGGCGCATGAACCAGATTGGGGTGGCATCGGGTTGTCTATGATGGGATGCAGCAAGGAAACGCACTACTCCAGTGTGTGACGACATTCTTTATCCTTTTCTTCAAGCAAGAGATGGCAGGGAACGAAGTGCCCCCAACACCTTCCCTCATTGCAGAAATCTCACAAATCTCTATAAAATGGTAAATCTATAGAGATTTTAGCGTTTTTTTGTCAATAGTCAAGGGGTATTAATGGACCTTGAAGAGCAAGTACACCTGATATAATATAGACGAGTGGTATCGTCCCGTTGCTTATTCGGGCACGTGGACATAATTCACGTTAGATGCGCTACATGTATCAGCAAGGAGCTATAGCTTTTCATGGGATCAGATCAGTCCAAATCAGCAACAGAGGCAACGAATCAAGCAGGTCAAATAGAACTTGAGAAGATAGCAGCAGTTCAGCAGGCATCTTCGACATATCCTGTTTCAGGATATAGCGAAACAGATGGTTTTGATGTGACGGCTCTTGATGTTGTCATCCTGCTAGCTGCGTTCTTTGCTATTGCGGCGCGCTTGAATGCGCAGCCGTCTAACTCCCTTACACCGGCAGCCGTGCTTAGCGCTACTGGCTGTGGGCTCCTTATCACTGCACTGCGCAAGCGCCGCACATTCCAGCGACCTGGATTACTCGAAGCAGCTCTAGGTGGCCTTATCCTGGCGTTTTTCCAGTTCATAGCTGCTATCACTTATCCCAGTGTCATCACCACATTAGGACTGGACGTGGGACAACGATTGGGGTTTATAGCCACCTGGAGTTTGATCGCGATATTTTCGATCATCTTCGCTATGGGAGGCGCGGCCCTGGGACACCTGGCCTTCGCGCCTCTTCGGCCCCTGCCTACCAGGCCGGGAGTGCTGCCTTCATCACCTTCGCCACCTGCCCGCTCGTTCGTCAATTATCTTATCGCTGTATTGTTGCTTGGGCTGGCTCCTACCCTGGCAGGCTACATCTTCGCCGCTGGCTTTGACTATATGCTCAGCTTCTACCAGTTGACGCCTGGACCTTTTCCTATTCTGCGCCTGCTCAGCGCCCTGTTGCCATGGCAGGTCCCCATCCACATCGATTTGAGTGGCAGCAGTCAAAGTTTTATCGTTCTTCTACTGTGGCGTATTCCCGTCTTTGTTGGCAACCCGGCATTATTCGACCTGCAAGCGCTCGAACCCATCGTTCTCAACGGAGCCGCAGTAAGCCTGCTATTGCTTATTACACATGGGCGGCAGAGCAGCCCATGTGAACAGGCTCGTTCTTTGAACTGGAAGGTGTATCTCGCCCTTGCAGTCGCACTTGGTCTTTTCCTCGTATTGCCAGCCGACCTGTGGTTGCTTGGTGGCCTGCATGGCTTGCTACAAGTTCCAAGGTTCGACGTTATTGTTCCCATATCCACCCTGCACGTTCTAGATCCATTGACGTTTACGCTCAACCTGCTCACAGGGCCGCTTGTATGCGTGATTGTTGGAGTACTATTGCGGTGGTGGTACCTGAAGCGAACAAGCTCAACCTGACATTGTTTCGACTGATTTCAGAGGGATTATTAGCTATGAATGATCCACGCATTCTCGCCATTTTTAGCGTCGTCTTCGTCCTGCTGGGCATTTACAATGTGTACATAGGGCTCAAGCGCATAAACCAGGCCCATGCGGGCGGTCAGCAGATAGTGTGGTACAAGCAGATCAACCTGCTCACAGGGATCGAGTATATTCTACTCACACTGGTATTTTTGTTGAGCATCGGCATTAGAAGCGGGCTGATTCCCAGCAGCATGAGCATGATTGTGACGCCGTTCTACATAGTAGTGCTGGTTGTTACCGCGGTAATGGCGTTTATGGTTATACGCCAGGCCTTTGCGAATTCACGCCGCCCGCAGGCACGAACTGCATCGCAGAGCAGCGGGGCAGGTGAGCCGGCCAGTACTGGCGACGATCAGATGACCCAGGAGCAACGAGCCGCGCACCAGGAACGACGGCGTGAGCGCCGGCGCAATGCCGCTGCCGCTCGTCGTCGACGGGCAGGCAAAGCATGATGAAGCTCGTTAAGGTGACTACTCGGTGTTGTAAGATGCCTGCCACTGGAGGCGCAGTTGCTGAGCCCGCGCGAATGTATCGCCAAGGCTATTATCTCTTGCGGCTATCTGGTCTCGCAACTGACCGAGTGTCTTAATATATTCGTTCAACCAGCGCACCAGGGCCTCGCTATTCGTTAGACAAATATCTCGATACATCTCGGGATTACTCGCGGCCAGGCGCGTCATATCACGGAATCCCGTCGAAGCCAGTATGGCTGCATCACCCCAACCCGGACTGCCCGCTACGTTATTCATCAACGCCACCGATGCAACAAAGGGGAGATGGCTTACGCCCGCCACCTGTCCATCATGTTCGGCGGGTTCAAGGAAGCGCACTCGCGCTCCAAGTATTTCAACGAGAGTAGATACTTTATTGATCGCCGCTGGAAACGTGCGTGCTGTCGGAGTGAGACAGTAAATGCGATTCTGGAAAAGTGCAGCATCTGCCGCCTCTACGCCGCTTAACTCTTTTCCGACCATAGGATGCCCACCAACGAAGGACACCGACGCCGGTAAGAACTCCTCTGCCCAGGTGATCACCTGGGCTTTGGTGCTGGCTACATCGGTAACCACCATACCGGGTGTTACAGTCGTAGCGATACTTTGCAGTAGAGAACGCATTGCTCCTACCGGTGTAGCTAGAATAATCAATTCGGCGCCGCGCACTGCATCGGCGAGGGAGCTGTAAGGCTGATCGATTGCTCCCACTTTGCGAGCGCGGTCACTCACGCCTTTGCCAAGGTCGTAACCTGCGACCTGCTCTGCTGCCCTCCCCTTGCAAAGAGCCAGTCCTATCGATCCACCGATCAAGCCCAAACCGATAATTGCTACTCGTTTAAACATTGATAACCCTCCTCTTTAAGTCAGAAATAGCCAGGTACCTAATACTACTTCGTTAGTTTTCGTGTTGTGCCGCCGCAGGCGGCACAACACGAAAACTAACGAAGTGTGCGAGGGCACCTCGCGCTGCGGCAAGGGCTCTGCCCTGCCCTGCTGTCATCCTGAGCAGAGCGAAGGATCTCTGGCAGGGCAGCGCGCAGATCCTTCCCCTTCGCTACGCTCAGGGCTTCGGCTCATGCGCTCAGGATGACAGCAGGGCTGCAGGGAATGCCTATGGGGCAGAGCCGCTGCACCCCGTGAGAAATCAACAAAGTAGGACTAAAGCGATAAAGAGAATAGTACTCAAAAGTACACAAGTCCTTCCAGCCATTCAACCCCACCGGGTCCCAGCACAGAGCCCAGCATCTCGGTCACATCATCACTTAGCAGGACATGGTGATCTTGGCGATAGAGGGCGAGGAAATGTGGCAGTGGCTCTGGTCCATAACGAGCTAGCAAGTCAGCAGCAAATTGTTCGAGTAGAAGATCAAAGCAGAGATAATCTTCAGGAGAAGTGTCCTCGTACCAGTCGAAACCACGAACGGTGACAGGTGTCTTGCCATCCTCCTCCGGCGCGAAAATCTCTGCATATTTCTGATGGAGGTCACTTGTGACGATGCCCTGCTGGCCATTGATCTTTTGGGCAAGCCAGAGGGCGGCAAACTGCAACTGCCACTCGTCAGCCCACAGGGGGTACTCATCCGGCCAGGGACGGGGATCATTCTCGAGGAAGGCGCGCGTTATCTCATGATACAGGAGAAAAGCGAGCTTCTGCTGCGTTGGTTCGCCAATGATCGGGTCTAGTGCAACTGGAATAACCAGGGACGACGGTTGCGTACTGTCGGTCCAGTAAGGCAGCAAGTTACCCGAACCTGCGAGTTCTGCCTGCTCTTCCGGCATCTCTCGTGGCCTGTTCTCCCAGTCCTTTGATGCAACGAGCAGAATCTCCATTTCCGGTGCAGGTCGATTGAGCAGCTTCGCCAGCAACCTGTTTGCCTGGTCTATAGTGTGAAACACCCAACTGGCCTGTGTTTCCTCGCCCGCCGGGTAGTAGATCTTAAGCTGCTCGCCCTGCATCTCGTATCGTTCAAAAGGGAAAAACATAGGCCACCTCGTGCCAGCCCTCCTTTAACTGTTACCGCCTCTCACGGGTGGTCAACCGGGGTCGGCTCGCGTGGTTCCTCCAACAATAATGGAGCATCTTTGCCCGTAATGGCATAGCGGCTCAGTTCTTCCGCCGCCTTGTCTTTGCGGAAGCGGCGGTAAAAGTCGCTATACAACTGGCGTAACCGGTGCAGGCTGACTTGCTTTTCACCTTCGTAGTACTCAAGGGCGACCTGGCCGATAGACCAGGTAGAGGCTCCGGCAATGACTCCCGCGACGACATCGCCGCCGAAAGGTACAAGCTTGGCGGCCTGCTCTGCCAGGTAGCGCAGCCCGAGTCCACCAACCATAGTAGCGGTCAATTCTCGCGCGTGCTTCAGAGCGTCCGCGCTGTTCAAGGGCTCTCCATAGAGGGCGGCGAGGCGCAAAACCAGGCGGATCTGCGTGCCTAACAGGATAGGGATATCTATCAAGGGGATGGGCTGTAAACCTGCTGCCAGGCCTACGAGTGTAGCGTTGCGGATGATACGCTGCGCCGCCTCACGTCGAAAGGCGGGTAACTCGTGTCCAATGATCAGGGCTGCATCCGGGCTTGCCTCTATCATAGCTGGGATAAGTTCTTCGGCGATGTTCTCACCCGTGCGGGCTGAAATGGGAATAACACCCATTTCGCCCAGCATGGCAGCCACCTCAGTGGCCAGCTGATCTCCTGCCTCTCCGCCTTCCAGCGCATCGACCTTGTTGACGGCGATGATGGTTGGCTTTTGGAGCTTCTTGATGTCCTCATACAACTGGCGGTCTTCCGCCTGCAGGCCCCGGGTAGCATCTATGAGGAGCACGATAATGCTCGCCTCGGACATGCCGCTTTTCATGACGTCCGGCAGGTGCCCTGGAGTATCGATGAGGGTAAAAGGGCCAAAGTCGCTACGTACGAGAGAGCGGGTAGTGCCAGCCTCTGGAGAAACCGGCGAGATTTGCTCGCCCTTGATTTTATTGAAGAGCGTGCTTTTGCCTGTATTGGGTTGGCCAACGATGACGACTATACTCTCCAGGTTTCGCTGTACTTCTCCCTGCGCCTGTTTCCAGTTCAAAGCTTTCATGAAGGTCTGTATTGTAGGCAGATGGGGTAGGGACTTCAGTATGCTGGTACCTACTTCTAGAGGGCTTCGAGGGCGTCTCGCGTTCCGCAAAGCGCTCTTGAGGTACTCGTCGGCTACTGCCAGTCTTTTCTGCTCATCCTCGCCAGGCTTCTTCTGTTCCTTGCTAGCCACACGCTATATCCTTCCCTGATGTAGTATTTCAGAATCACGATCACCGGGCTATATAATTTGATTATACCATCAATTAGCCCGTTACTATCTATTACGTATGAAACGCGGGCATGTTATACACACAGATACCTTGCATTTTTGTGAAGTTTCGGCTAGAATATAACCATAGTTATTTATTTTCATAACAACTGTTGTATTTCCTGGGAGAAGATCACACTTCGACAAATTGAGAAGGAGATAGACATATCACAAACGGTAGAAGTATCCGTGGAAAAGGTACCGGAGCGAGTACCCTGGCCCCATCAGTAGGAGGAATGGTCCCTGGAACAAATGCGGGAAACAGCCTGGGTGCTGCTTGTCTACAAAATTCCGCGCGAGCCGACAGCCAGTCGCGCCACTATCTGGCGCAAGCTCAAGCGGTTAGGGGCGCTGCTCCTGCATGATGCCGTCTGGATGCTGCCCGCCACCCCGTGGACGCGCGAACAGTTCCAATGGCTGGCTGTGGAGATTGGCGAACTGTATGGAGAGGCGCATCTATGGGAATCCCGCCTGCTCTTGAACGGACAGAATGATGCGCTGATCCGGCAGTTTCAGGCTCGTGTGGATGCGACCTACCAGGAGATCCTGGACGAGCTGGAACACGAGGACGCCGATCTGGTGGCGCTCTCACGCAAGTATCAACAGGCGCGAGCGCAGGATTACTTTCAGTCCGAACTGGGCAGGCACGCGCGGGAGCGATTGATGGGTGCTAGAGGAGGATTTGCATTATGAAATGGATTACCCGTGAGCGAGTCAAGGTAGACCGTGTGGCTTGCCCCTGGCTCATCAAGAAGTTTGTCGATCAGGATGCCGAATTCCTGTTCGTTCCTGCCGACCAGGTGATGGAGATCGCTGAGCGGGAAGGAGCTATTCCATATGATGTGAAAGATGTGGAACTGGGACATCATGGCAAAGAGTGCTCGTTTGAGGCCATCCTCAAGAAATACGCATTGACCGGCGATCACGCCCTGGTCTTGCTCGGCAAGATCGTCAACGGCGCCGATACCGATAACACGCTCTGGCACCAACCGGAAGGAGAGGGGCTGGAGGCGATTGCCGAGGGCTTCCGGCACCTGGGCTTCAAGGATGACCACGAACTGAACGCCGCCGAGTGGATCGTCTATGATGCCCTCTACGCCTACTGTCAGGAGATGATCCGCCAGGGCAGGCCAGGTGGCGCGTTCAAAGACGACTCAGGAAGAAGCACGAATCCGTGGGATCGCACCGGAGAACCCCGGAGATCCAATCCTTGAGACCCGCCATCTCTGCTGGTAAACAAGATAATCGGGCAGATGCACACTTCATTCTGATCATGCGCGGCGTGCGTTCGTTCGCCTATGGCCTGCTGGCGGTTCTGTTGGGTGTGGCGCTCACTAACGAAGGGCTGACCCCTGCCGCTATCGGTGTGCTCATCACCATCTCCCTGATTGGAGACATGGCCGGAACCTATCTGATAGGTCTTGTCGCCGATACCCTGGGACGGCGGCGCACGCTTGCAGTACTGGCGCTGCTCATGGCGGGGACGAGCGTGGTTTTTGGTGTCACCAGCTTCTATCCTGCCCTGCTCGTGGCGGCGTTCTTTGGCACCCTGGGCGTCTCGGCTTCCGAGACGGCCCCATTTCTGCCCATTGATCAGGCAATGATCGCTCAGATTACCGTGCCAGAGGAACGGACCGCCTTCTTTGCCCGCTACAATCTGATCGCTTCCCTCGGTGTGGCGCTTGGTGCGTTGGCAGTAGGTTTGCCTGACCTGCTCAAGCAGGTGGCTATTCCTCTCGCTGCTGGTATCCGCCTCCTGTTCGCGGTCTACACGGTCCTGGCGCTCGTGGCGGCGGGTCTCTCCCTCCTGCTCTCCTCACAGGTAGAAACTCAGCAGCGCTATCCTCACCACGGATTGAGTGCCTGGCGACGACTCGTTCCGCCACTGCACCACTCACGTGGAGTTATCTGGCGATTGACAGCGCTGTTCAGTATCGATGCGCTGGCGGGGGGACTCGTGGCCCAGAGTCTGATGGCCCTCTTCTTTCACCTGCGCTTTGGCATCTCGCTCCCAAGTCTTGGCTTGCTGTTCTTCGGGGCGAATCTCCTTTCCGCCCTCTCGTTCCTGGCGGCTGTACCGCTCGCGCGGCGCATTGGCCTGTTGAACACAATGGTTTTTACCCACCTGCCCTCGAATATACTGCTTGCACTGATCGCGTTCGCACCTACCTTTCCCATTGCGGCAGCGTTCCTTCTGCTGCGCCAGGTGCTCTCGCAGATGGATGTGCCGACCCGGCAGGCTTACACAATGGCGCTGGTGGCCCCCGAAGAACGCACGGCAGCGGCGAGCATCACCTCGCTCGCCCGCAGCGTGGGCTCGGCAAGTAGTCCAGTCCTATCCGGCTTCCTCCTGCAGGGAGCATTGCTCGGATTTGGATTGCCATTCATCCTGGCCGGAACGCTCAAGGCTGGCTATGACGTCTCGCTCTGGCTGCTCTTCCGGCATGTGCGCCTGCAAGAGGAAGAAAGCAGCCCTACGCGAATGTCTGCTCGCGCAGGGGTATCCACATCACCACACCCACGGATAGGGAAGGGCAGGAGGACGGACCAATGACCACCTGCCACTGGAACCCTTGTTGGCGTAATATCAAAGGGGCCGGTTACAGTCCAGCACCTGGAAGATAGTGCCTGTATTCCGGGTGTGGCCCCTGGTATTCTGGTGTCGTGTGCTCAACAAAGATGATCGTTTTGATGTTGCCACGTACTGAGAAATCGGCGACTACACGCATCCAACGCGGTGTGAGCAGCGCTACCAGATCGTTGAGGATCGCGTTAGCTGCCGCCTCATGGCTGACCTGTCGATGGCGATACTTGTTGATATAAAGCTTCAAACTCTTCAACTCGACGACAGACTGATCCGGTGCGTAATCAATGATGATGGCAGCAAAATCGGGAAAACCCGATCTGGGACAAAGGCAGGTGAACTCAGGAATCTCCAGGTGCACAATATAATCTCGATCAGACTGTGGATTGGGCCACTGTTCCAGCTGGCTGGCCTCTATCTCGTCTGCTCCATATCTACCAGGAATGCGAGCACGTTCGTCCATAGACGGTTATCTCCAGAATTGTTGCAGAACTCTCCAGGGAAAACGGTATGGGTAAGTAATTCCCACGATGTTCCCTTCCAAAAACGTCGACTCTTTATTGTATCTCCGATTTTGCAGGAGAGGTGCAGGTCTTGCTCGCTGCCCACCCTGCTGTGAGGTCGGACGGCGAGCAAAACGTGCCTGGACGCAGTCTGGGGGACTGTGTGGCAGATTAAGTCGGGCTAGAAGCCAGAGAGCGCGTCTGGAAGTAGCGCACGATGTACAGGATGCCAAAGACGATCGCGTAGATGCCGATCAACCAGACCACGGTGAGCAGTCCGATACGGGGCCAGAGGGCGATAAGAATGCCGAAGATGATCGATGCGAGCCCGGCCAGTCCCAACAGCCACTCGCGCCCAGTAGCCAGTGGGAGTGTCAAGGCAGCTACTACCTGCATGACGCCGGTCACAATCGCCCAGGCCGCAATCAGGAAGAGAAAGACGAAGGCTGTGATGCCCGGCCAGACAAAGGCGACGATGCCTGCCAGGATGCCCAGGATGCCCTCAACCAGGAGCAATGCCCACCCCCGCTCATGTGTAAAGCGCAGAGCAGTAGCCGTAGCAAAGATCCCGCCTATGAGGGCGTACGCGCCAAACAGGTACACCAGGAAGAGAAGCGTAATCCCCGGCCACACCAGGGCCACTATGCCAAACAGGATGGCGAGGATGCCACGAAACAAAAACACTCCCCGGTAGCTCCGAAGAGCTTCTTGTGCGACTTGCATGTCGTTCCTCCTTACATTATTGAATAACAACGAAAAAACGGTGTTCCGAGGGCATTTCCTCATTCAAAGGCCACCCGGCGGGGTTTCGGGCCACGACCCAGCTGAGGCGCCTCGCCCTCTCTACTACTAGTATAAGGAGGAAGTGTCATGAAAGCGTTATGAGCCTCATCATGGGGAAAGAAAAGACTCTATTTGTTCGATGCACAGGTGAAGTTCTCGCTAGAGACAATCATCGAGTGGTTGCGCTTTGCTGAGTTGGGCAGCAGTTACGATGGCTTCTCTCAGATTCGCTCCACACAGATCTGCTCGGCTCAGATTAGCATTTATAAGTGAAGCGCCTATGAGATTTGCATCACGAAGAGCGGCATCGCTGAGATCAGCTCCGCTCAGGTCTGCATAACTCAAGTCTGCTTGTACCAGATTCGCGTTGCTGAGGTTTGCTTCCGCCAGGTAAGCCCCGCTTAAACTGGCTTCCCTCAGATCCGCCCTGCTCAGATCTGCACCGCGCAGGTCCGCACGCAAGAGATTGATTCCAACAAGATTCGTTTCACTTAAATCTGCTCGACTCAGGTCAATGGCTTCCTCTGGATGCTCTTGCCTGAACAGATTCCATCTATCAACAAGCTGCTGTCTAATGAATTCGAGAGTCTGCTGATTTGCCATTGTGCTCGGTTCCTTTCGTTACACTCTCCTCTGTAATTGGTATGTAGACGAAAGCAGACACAAGGGTAATCCTGATTGCAGAGGATTGCCAGCAGATACTGCTCTGAGCTACACGCCTAGATCATACAACTGCTCAAACTGCAAGTCCAGGTCATTGGCAGCCTGCCACATGCAGGCCAGAGCCTTGCGCACATTGCGCGCAGCACAGGGAGGCAGGTCGCTCTGAGCGGCCAGTCTCTTAAGCGTCTCGTAGACGTTGACTAAATCCTGCTCCTGCTCTGTCAGCGGCTTACCCAACAGGTCGGTATTGGTGGTAGTCATGATGATTCTCTCTCCTCTGTCTCTATAAGTACTGCGCTACGGGGCGCGCATCTACCAGGCGCTTCGCCTTGAGTTCAAAACGCGGCAAGTAGCCGTGTTCCATGAGGACGATGTTGAAGCGCAGGCCTTCATGCGTACTGGCCAGGTCCTTTGCCAGCCTGTGCTGGAGCCCCGGCCATTCGGCCTCGAACCCTGGCTTAATTTCCAGCTTGATATCGATCTCGTCGGTGAGGTCATCCTTGCGCCAGATATAGATCTGGAATTCGTCGATGGCAGGGTATTCGCGGACAATGGCTTCTACTGCGCGTGGATAAACGTTGGTGCCGCGAATGAGCTTCATGTCATCCCAGCGCCCTCGAATGCCCCCGTCATAAAGATCCCAGGTGCGGCCGCAGGAGCAAGTACGCGCGGGCACCTTCATCACCATGTCTTTGGTGCGATAGCGGATGGCGGGAATGAAGCCGCGCCCAAACGAGGTCACAACACGCTCGCCCAGTTCACCGTAGCCCACCAGTTCGTCTCCATCCGGGCTGAGCACCTCCTCGATGAAATGGTCTTCGATAATATGTGTACCCCCCGGCTGGTGTGAGCACTCGAAGATCATGATGGTGCCGAGTTCGGTCATGCCTGCTGTATCGCCGCACTTTGCGCCCCATGCCTCCTCCAGTTGTCGCTTCACCGCTGGTATGGAGCCTGCTGGTTCGCCGGAGCAGATCACTTTGTTGACCTTGCTTTCTTTGGCCAGATCGATCCCCATTTCCCGCGCTTTTTGCCAGAGAGTCAGCGCGTAGGTGGGCGTGGAGAAAACGGTTGTCGCTCCCATCTCGATGATCTGCTTGACGCGCCCTTCGCTGGTCTGTGCCCCGCCGGGGATAACAAGCGAGCCAATTTTTTCCACGCCATAATGGGCTCCCCAAAACCCGATGAACGAGCCGTAGCCGAAGGCGAAATAGGTAATGTCTTCGGGGCGGATGCCGAAGCCCCACAGGCCGTAGCACCACATCTCTGCGATCCACTCCCAGTCTTTCATGCCGTCCAGCACGCGGATAGGAGTCCGCCCACTCGTGCCTGAGGTGAGGTGGTAACGGATGGCATTTGTCTCTGTGGTCGCTACCACATCGCCAAACATGGGGGTTTCCATAATGGATTGCATCCATTCCTCCCTGGTCATGAAGGGAATACGGCGGATGTCATCCAGTGTCTTGAGTTGCTCTGGCTTGAAGCCTGCCTCCTCAAATTTGCGGCGATGAAATGGACTGTTAGCATATGCCCACTCGCACATCCGCCCTAGCTTCAGGAGTTGCAGGGACTGCAACTCCTCGCGCGGCAACGTCTCGTTTTTGGGGTTCCAATACTCTGAATAGGACATGACGTTTTTCCTGCCTTTCAAAACGTATGAAAACGTCGTGATTGCTGTCTACTGATGAGACAGAGAGGTCTTCAGACCTCTGTACACTGCCCCATCACCATCCAGCACACCGCACGCAAGTCGCCTCACGTGTGTGGCCCCAGCCGGGCAACGAACCGCTGGTAAATGTTGACCGCACTGTTCTCGTCACGGTCCATCACCAAGCCACAGTTCGGACAGCGATACGTCCTCTGCCACAAGGGCATGTCGTGCATCTGCTTACACACATGACACAGCTTCGTCGTATCGCGCTCATCGATGATAGAGAGTTCTTTCCCAAAGCGCAAACACTTGTAGACAAGCATCTGCACAAAGCTGTAGAGCCCCCAATCATTATATACCATCCGGTTGCGGATGCGCCGCTTGTTCCGCTCCTTGGGGGTCTCGTGTTCTTGCTTTTTGATGACCATCTGTCGTTGGGAAAGATCGCCGATCACCACAGCCCTTTCAGCCAGTCGGTGCGCGATGAGATGGGAGGCTTTGTGCAGACAGTCTTGTTGTTTGCGGCGCTTGCGTTCGGAGACGCGCTTGTGGACATTGGAGAGATAAAGATAGCGACGAGATTTCTTTTTGCAACGATCGCGCTTGGAACGAATCTTGTCGAGCTGCTTGTTGTACCAGCGGTAGCCCTTGAAGCCGCCGATGTGGTAGAAGCGGCCCTGATCGGTGACGCCGGTCGCCAGCGTTTTTATCCCTAAGTCAAAGGCCACGATGCCATCAGGACGCAGAGGATGTGCCTTCCGTTTTGCCTGTTGCTTGTGTGGTGTGTCCTGATTGTCGACCTGCTCTGCATCGTCGTACACGAATGAGCAATAGTAGTTGCCGCGTGCATCCCTGGACACGGCGATCTCGTGAAAGTGCAGAGGTGGCTCCTCCAGCAACCCAACAATCTCCAGGCCCTCATGTACCCTCTTGATTTCTTGCTGGATATGCCTAGCTAACATAACAGGCTCATCCTTAAGGGGAGGTTCAACAGGCTAATAGTCGTTGGTAACCATGTATAGTTATCAAAGTTATTTATCTCGCCCAACCAACTCGCGAGCGATAATGATACGCTGGATATGGCTGGTGCCCTCATAGATTTGTAATCCCTTGATATCGCGATAATAGCGCTCAACGGGATACTCGTTGGAATAGCCGCGATTACCATGCATGAGCACTGCCTCTGATGCCGCTTTCATAGCAGCTTCAGTCGCGAAGAGCTTGGCGATGGATGTGGCTTTGGTAGCCGGGAGGCCCTGATCCTTCACCCACGCGGCGTGATAGACGAGCAGCCGCGCCGCTTCGATGTCAGCAGCCATATCGGCCAGTGCTGCCTGGATCATCTGGAAGTCTGCTATGCGCTGGCCGAACTGGCGGCGCTGCCTGGCAAAGGCAATACAGGCATCCAGGCACGCCTGCCCGACCCCGACGGCGCCTGCGGCCACTCCTAACCGGCCGCGATCCAGGGCAGACATCGCGACTTTGAAACCTTCGCCTGCCGTGCCGAGCAGCGCACTCTCCGGCACGCGGCACTCTTCCAGGATGATATGGGCATGCTCTGCCGCGCGGTGCCCCAGCTCTTTACCTGTCATGGGTTCGCGGTGGAAGCCCGGCGTATCAGTCTCGACAATGAACGCGCAAATGCCTTTGTGCCGCGCTGAGCGATCTCTGCTGGCAAAGACGATAGCCACGTGGGCGCTGGGCCCGTTGGTGATCCAGATTTTCTCACCGTTAAGCACATAGTGCCCATCCTCTTCCGTGGCTGTGCTCTCCATACTGGCCGCGTCGGAACCCGCGTTCGGCTCCGTCAAAGCGTAACAGCCAATCAACTCGCCTGTCGCCAGCCGGGGCAGGTAGTGGCGCTTCTGCTCCTCGGTACCCCAGTCGCGGATACAGAGCGACACCAGGCTGGCGTGAACCGTCAGGAAGCCGCGCACCGAAGAGTCGACCTTCCCCAACTCCTCGCAGAGCAGAGCATAGCTGATATAGTCCATACCAGACCCGCCATACTCCTGCTCAACCGGTCCGGCCAGGAACCCGAGTTCACCCATGCGCTTCACCAGGTTCATAGGAAACTCGCCCTTCTCATCGGCTTCGCGGGCGACTGGCGCAACCTCTTGCTCGGCGAATTGACGAGCTTGAGCCTGGACGCGTTTTTGTTCAGGTGTTAATTCGAAGTCCATGGGCGGTTATCTTCCTATTAGTCACAATTGGTTCAATGAGTCTAGTAGGGCTGGTACAGTTCGATGCGATTGCCTTCGGGGTCAGTAATCCAGGTAAACCAGCCGTTCTCACCGTCGTCTTTCACCGGTTCTACGCTCACGCCTTTGGCCTTTAGCTGCTCTATAAATGCCTCCAGGTTGTCAACCCGGTAATTGATCATACATTCGCCGCGCTCCAGGCCGAGTGGTTTCTTCGCCATGTTGATAGCATAGACTGTAGATGCCCTTCTGGATGGATCGTTGTCATCGCGGTAAAAAAATTCCATCCAATAGCTTGTCCCTGCCTCGTTGTGGAAAAAATCGATCCCCAGGTGATGTGCGTACCATTCAGCAAGCTTCTTTGGCTCGTCAGAGTAAAGAAAGACGCCGCCTATCCCGTTTACCTCGGCCATGGACCTCTCCTTTTTCTAGAAGAAAACGCTTATTGTATGGGTTGCCTTCATAGGCCGATTGACAGCGTTGCGCACAGTGCAGAGAGTTCAGTTTGTTCTGAAAGGATTATATCATACGATGCCTCAAGACTTGCCCACACCAGCAGAGAGCATACAGAAGCAAATTATGTTGACCCTCTTCTTACAAACTTGATCAAGACCCATGGTACGTATTGTTGCACTCACCCTTTGCGGAAAGAGAAGTCTCAAACACCTTCGCAGATTGTTAAAACACGGGAAAAGCCAGAAGCAGACTGCTCATGGCTTTTCCTTCGTCAGCCCTGCATCTCTCGCACGAATAATTGCTTCCGCACGCCCGGCCACTTGCAGTTTGCTGAAAATGGAGGAGACATGGTTGCGTACCGTCTTGGGACTGAGCACCAGGTGCTCGGCAATGGCCGGGTTGGTATAGCCCTGCGCAAGCAGTGTCAAGACCTCCCGCTCGCGCTCGGTTAATTCGGGAAAGAGCGAAGCCGGAGGAGACGGCTGACGTCGCTGGTGCGCACCAAAATAGCCGATGAGGCGGCGTGCAATCGTCGGGCTGAAGATCGCCTCCCCATTGGAGACAGCGAGAATCGCTCGTACTGTCTCCTCGCCCTCAGCTCCCTTGAGCAGGTAGCCACGAGCTCCCGCACGCATGGCAGCAAAGACCGACTCATCATCATCGAACATGGTCAACATCAGGATACCGACCTGGGGCGTTGCTGCCAGAATACGGCGCGTGGCTTCAATCCCATTGA
>WNGD01000375.1_pt1 | contig 46861 bp, 30 predicted proteins | sample 5400671 | NCBI WGS metagenome assembly WNGD01 (sample SAMN13153369, study PRJNA577476) | soil metagenome | isolation source: 40 cm soil or saprolite under grassland replicate 2 | place: USA:California | collected 2016-06-15 | reverse complement strand
GAGGACTCGAACCTCCACGACCTTGCGATCACTAGCTCCTGAAGCTAGCGCGTCTGCCAGTTCCGCCACTCGGGCACGAGTCAAGAGAGCTGGCTTGATGGGAGCCAACCGCTTGCGAGGCATTTTTAATTCTGCGCGCTGGGCTTGTCCTTTGTCAACGCGGGCCGAATGCGCTTGAAAAACGAGGAGTGTCGACCGACAAATGCGAATCTAGGGTAGGCGGGGCCGCATCTGTTTTCCCGATAGTTAACCCTAGAAATTTCTATTTGCGGTGCTATACTCCCCGGCTAGAAACACGCACTACCCTCTTGCCGGCTTTGGAGTCCGGCCGGCATTGTGGGCCGGTCCATCCGGAGGTCGCCATGGAAAGCACCCTTACACCCCCTGTCTTCTATCTTCTGATTGTCTGGGGAATTGTTACTTCTGTTTTTGTAATACTGCTGATCTGGCGCGGTCTCTTATCCAGCCACGAGGATGATCAGATCTTCCTCGACGCGGCGGAAGAACACATGGCTAGGGAACAGCGGGAACTGGTCGCCAAGATCACCACGTTGTCTCGGCCTTTGCTCATCACCGGCATCCTGTCGGGCGCGCTTCTGCTGCTTGCCGGCGGGCTGTGGATTTACGAAGGTCTCAGGCAGAATTTCTGAAGATTCTGCCTGTCTGTGGCCGTCCGACGGCTTGCTAGAATCCGTTTGGCTTGGCAGGTGTCTGTTGGGGTGTGGTGGTGTTCGCGGGCGAGGTCAGCGTTCCACCCGGCGACAGCGAAGTATGATTGTGAACGATGACCCAGTGGTCGTTCCTTTTCATCAGCACGACTGTTGTTTGCCCTCGCGATTGCACTGGTTGCCCCTCCACGTCCGCTGAGAAGTCCCATTGGTAACACGCCCAGCCGGTGTTGCCGTTCACCCTGATATAGGTATTGGAACGATCCATGCGTACCCGCTGCATGCGTGCGCGCGACTGCTGGAAAATAGGGGCGTAATTCGCCCAGCCGATGACCGGTGGCGTCCACCCGCCGCTCACCAGGGAAACGTCATCCGCATACGTGGCGTGCAACTTTTCGACGTCGCCGATCTGCCAGGCGCCCAGCATCTCCGAGAGCAGGTAGTCAATCTGCTGCTCATCGCCCAGCATGACCGCCTTCGAACTAGCGGATGGCTGGGCCTGGTCTTTTTTCTTCTTCTTGTCTTTCTGTGCCGCTGCAAGGGAAAGATTCGCGAGCAGCAAGAGCCCTGCCAGCAGGAACATCACCGCGTTCCCTAACCTCCCACCGCAAGGATTCATCGCGAACTTTTTTTTCATGCGTGTTTGGCCCCTCTCGAGCAAGAGGATAACACGTCCGGTTACAGCCGGGCTGCGCACGGCGGTGACGTGTTCGGTTGATTACTGCGGCTTATTCGCTCGCGAAGCGCCGAGCAGGTCGACAAACAGCCGATACGCGCCGGGCACTCCGTCGGGCAATTGCCGGAAGAACGCCAATCCGGTGTAAATGTACGTGCCTTTGCCGTAGTGTGCGTAAACCAACCCGCCGTCGAGGTCCGGCTCGCCGGGATCGTGCATGGCCAGCAATGCGGTGTATTTGGGGTCGAATTGCGTCCAGAAATACAAGCCGCGCTCCTGCACCCAGCCTTTGAAATCTTCCGGCGTAATCTTGTTCGGCGTATTCAGCAGGGGATCATTCGGCTTCAGAAATTTCACGGGCGAATTCTCATCGGTGATGCGTGGTAGCTGCCGTGGCGTTGGCGGAGCGCCTTCCTTCGCGGGCGGCAGCGGCGGCGAAATGAGCGCCGGATACGGCGCGGGCTGCAATTTGTCCCAGACGAAATCACGGTTGTACTGGACCACGAGGGTCCCGCCGTTCGACACGTAATCGAGCAGCCGCTGGTTCGCGCCGGGAAGCTCCGGGCGCAATTCGTACGCTCGCACTCCAACCACAATCGCCCGGAAGCGCGACAAATCGCCGAACGCCAGATCTTTCGCGTCCAGCATGTCGACCTGAATGCCCAGTTGCCCGAGGGCGTCCGGGATAGGCTCGCCCTCCGCGCTCACGTAGCCAACGCGAAGGTTGGGCGGCACCACGACGCCGAAGGCATGCACCACGCACTGCGCGGGTTCGCTCCAGAGCTGTGTGGGCAGACTCGGCAACGGCTCGAGCGAAAGGCTGAACCTTTCGGCTCTGAGATTTCGCGAGCGATCCGCGGCTCGCTCCACATAGGCGGTGATCTTGTACCGCCCGGCGGCAAGGTTTTGCGGCGGCGCGACGACCACGCGCGCGTAGCGGTCGCCGGTCCCGTTGAATTTCAGCGCCACCGGAGCGCTGGCCTTCCATCCTTTGGGAACAACCACTCCAACGCGCGTCTGGCCGGGTTCGGTCGCATAGGAGTGCACCCGCAGCAGGACGTCAAAGGGTTTTCTCGGTTTGGACAGATTCTGGAGGTCCTGTTTCGGTTCGACGGCCAGCGTGTACGGTGGGACGACGACGGGGCTGATGCGGTCCACACGTGTGGAAGTCGAGCGTACGCTGGTCACCGGGGAGAGCACGGTGAAGGCGTAACCGTCCATCACCACTTCCTCGCTGGCGGTCAAGAGCGGCGGCGGCTCCGGCAAAAGGGCCACTGCCGGCCCTTCGTTGACGTGCGGTTGCCGGGAATTCGGCTGGACCGTAAAGCGAATCACGTTCGGTGATTCCTGCTCTTCCTTTGCGACGCTCCATTCCGGCGGAAGCCGCAACGCCGGCTTTTTGAAGTCCCCGGAAACGCCTTCGCGATGGCGCGATTCCACGCGCACCGTGAAGGTTTCACCAGGAACGATTTCGCTTCGGTCGGCAACGGCTTCAAGGCGCAGTCCGGCCACCAGTACCAGGGCGTTTTCCACCTTTTCCCGCTTGCGCTCCGTGCTTCGTGCCAGGGAGAGGAGTGGCTCGGGATTATTCGCCGAGGGGTTTGGCTTCGGAACTTCATTGAGCTTCTTGCCCGCCTCCACCAGAGAGCTAGCCGCCGCTTTCCAATCCAGGCGTAAAGCGGCGTCGCGTGTTTCTACCAGAGCCGCGTCGACCGCACGCATGAGCGGATCCACGCCCATATTCCCCTCTTCATAGTCCTCATCGAGCGGACCAAGCGGCTCGGCAAGCATGGCCGGATTCAGCGGTTGTCCGTCTTCGCGTTTGAGCGCGATAGGGCGGCGCAGAAACGCCGAGCCGAGAAACACGGCAATCCCCTGCGAGCGGTGATTGGCGAAGGCATCAAGCCCGATTTCGCGCCAGGTCTTTCCGTAAAGAGGCGAGGTGTCATCGAGCGGCAGGAAGTAACCCTGTGGTTTTTCGCCTCGGTCCACATCCAATACCACCACGGGTTTTCGATCGCCCCAGGGGGTCAAATCTTTTTTTTCTGACGCCGAGACGTGCAACTGGAAAGAAGGATCCGCCGCCAACTGCACCGCTTTCGGTGTCAACAGCCCTGCCGCCTGATGGTGCCCGTGTCCCGTGTGCACCCCGCCCCAGCCATTGAGGACTACGTTGGGGCGAAACGTGCGAATCACCCGGACCATATCCTCAAGGACCTGTTCGCCCCAGACCTTCTCGGTTTCTTCCGGCGTTTTTGAAAAGCCAAAATCTTTGGCGCGCGTGAAGCACAGCCTCGCGCCATAACCGCGTGTGGCTGCCAGCAGCTCCTGGGTGCGAATCAGTCCCAATTGGGGCGCCTGTTCGGGGCCAAGATCATTTTGTCCGCCTTCGCCGCGCGTCAACGAGAGCAAGGCGACCTCGGCGTGCAATCCCCGCGCCAGATAGGCCAGCACCGCGCCTGATTCATCGTCGGGATGCGCGGTGACGTAGAGGATTCGCGTGGTGACCCGCGCGCGCTCGATCGCTTCCACGGTTTCCGGCAAACCGGGTCCGGTTCCCGGCGCCGGTGGAAATTGCGCGTAGCTGCGCGGGCCAAGCAGGCACAGCGCCATTCCGAACAGCACGCCGCCTATCTTTCCTGTTCTCGTGCTCATTGCCGGTTTCGCCTCGATGTTTGCGGTTGGCTTGCATTTCCTTCTGACGCCTCCCGCTTCATGGCGTTTGCGAGTCGCCAGTCACCGCCCTTGCGAAGGGCCATTGTTTTTTCTCCCAAGTCCAATTCAGAAACGCCACAACCCCGAGTGCGATCTGCAGGAGCCCCCACTTTCGCGCCGGGCCGGTCCGCCAAAAAAGCCAGAACCAGCCGGTCATGCTCAACACCGCGGGCAACGGATAGAGCCACATCTTGAACGGAAACCTCTCCAAGCTCCAGCGCCGCCGCAGCAGCATCACTCCCACGGCCTGCCCGATAAACTGCACAATCAGCCGAACCGCCAGGATCCCTACGATAGCGGTTTGCAGGCTCAAAATCACGCTGAAGAGAGACGCCAGGCCCCCCAGAACCAGCAGAGAAACATAAGGAAAGTGTTTGGTCGGGTGCAGCCGGGCAAAGACCGGGAAAAAGTTGTCGTCCAAGGCCGCCGAGTACGGCACACGCGAAGCTCCCAGCAAAACCGAAAAAATCGAAGCAAGCGCCACCCACAGGATCATTGCCGTCGCAATCTTTGCCGCTGCGGGCCCGTAAAGCCTCTCGACAAACAGGCTTGCCAAGAACTTAGAGTCCGCGGCTTCACGCCACGGCACGACGCCGAGAATACTCGTCTGCATCGCCAAATACAGGACTGCAATGCCGGCCACGGAAAGGAAGATTCCTCGAGGAATGTTCTTCTCGGGATTGCGAATCTCTCCTCCGAGATGACAGATATTGTAGTAGCCCCAATAGCTGTAGACCGTGCTGATCATTGCCGATCCAAGCCCGGCGAACCACAAACTGGAAAAAGCAAAGGCTCCCTCGGGAAAATCGAAGGCCAGCTTCGCGTTGAAGTGCCGCAGGCCTCCCCAGATCAGCCAGAGCATCACTCCCACGACGCCGATCCACAGGAAAACGGAAATTTTTCCAATCGTTCCGATCCTCCGGTACAGCAGAACGATCAGCAAAAGGACCAAGCCGCCGGAAATGGCCTTGGCCTCGAGCGTCGAGAAGGGATAAAGGTACTTCGCGTAACTCGCGAATCCGATTGATGCGGAAGCCACGGAAAGAGGTACGTGCAGAAACGTTTGCCACACGAACAAAAACGACATCAGCCGGCCCCACTTCTCCGGGCCGTAAGCTTCGCGCAGAAACACATAGGTGCCGCCGGCTTTGGGCATCGCCGCTCCCAGCTCCGACCACACAAAACCATCCAGCGCGGCCAGCAGCGCGCCTCCGAGCCACGCGAGCAGGGCCTGTGGCCCGCCCATCGCGCGGATGACCAGCGAGCTGACCACAAACGGACCGATGCCCACAATCTCGATCATGTTCAGCGCAACGGCTTCTTTCAGGCCCAATGCGCGCTCGAGCCCGGGGGTTGTCGCTTTTTCCGATGTCGACATCAGCCCGCCGAGGATAGCAAAACCGTTCCCTAGCGCCTAACGTAGATTCCGCTGCTTGCAACTCTCCGGGAAGAGCATAGACTCGTCCTGCGCAGTGCGTGGCCTTGTGCGAAACTTCTTTAGAATGCAAATCACTGTTTCCTTCCTCTCTGCCCGCTTTGCCGCCGTCCTGCTTGTTTTGCCCTTTCCCTTCATCCCGACTCGAGCCCGCCAGCTCACCTTGCCGCCGGAAACCTCGGAGATCATCGAAAAAGTCTATTCCTTCGATCTTGAGGGCGCCCGGCAAGCCGCAAGGCAAATGCAAAAAGAGCATCCCGACGATCCGCTTGGTTATTTGTTGGAATCGGACGCGCTCTGGTGGCGCTTTTGGTGCACCGCGGCGGAGTTCAAATATGGAATGAGCGATGCCCGCCGCCGCGCGAAACTTCCAGCCGACCAGCATTACCTCGAATTGGCGGCCACCGCCTCCTCGCGTGCTTCCGCCCAGCTCAAGCGGCAGGAATCCGCGGAGATGCAACTCTACGCGGGCATGGCGGATGCCGCGGCCGCGCGCCTCTATGCCTTGCGCGGAGAAAACCGCAACACCGCCCGCTTTGGCGTCCGCGCTCGCGATCATTTTCTGCGCGCCAAGACTCTCGATCCGGATCTGGCCGACGCCGATTTTGGCGTCGGCCTTTACAACTATTACGTGGACACCTTGAGCGCCATGGCCAGAATCCTTCGCTTCTTCATGGGCATCCCGGGGGGCTCGAAACAAGAAGGCATTCGCCTGCTTGAGCAGGCCATCACCCACGGCGTTCTCACCCCCGACATCGCCCGCTTTTATCTCGCCATGAATTTGCATCGCTACGATCAGCAGTACGAGCGCGCCTTGACCATCATCAGCCCCTTAGCGGAAAAATATCCCTCGAACCCTCTGTTTCAATTGGCTCGCGGTGATCTACTGGCCAAGCTCGGCCGAAAACCGCAGGCCAGCGAATGCTACCGGGCCGCCGCCGTTTTGCCGGTCCATGAGCCGGAGTGCCAAGCACGCATTCAGCAGTTAGCGCGCGCTGCCATCTCCGCCTTGGGCTTGCCCCAGGAACCTGCCGCGCCGTGATTCTCGCAGAGCTGTTCGTCCTTTTGTTGGCTTTGCCTCCCCTGGCATCTACTGGCATCTCGATTGACCTTCCCCCTCCCTGAATGGTAAGCATGTAGGGTTCGGCAAGCGCAGTGATTTCAGACGGAGCGTCTGGTCGAGGGAGCAAGGGTACTCGCGAACGATCTTTGGTGAGAGAAATCCAGCTCTGGTCAACGCTTCGCTCGGATTTGGCATCACACCCCCTAATGTAGGTTGGCATTTCGGCGTTGACGCCGTTTGCCCCGTCAGGTTGTCCCGGTTGTGTTCGGGGACGCAGGAAAACAAAGGAGTGGCAATGAAGCGGTTTTGGACACTAATCGCTGTCGTATTGCTGGCGATTTTCGCGGCGGCTGCCTGCAACGATTACGGGAACACCTTTCAGAGCCCGGGTGGCGCCATCATAACTTTCTTGTCCCCCAAGCAGATTCCCGCATGCCCGGCTCCCTGCACCAACAACTCGGGCTTCACGCTGACGCTCAATGGCGGCGGCTTTGTCGCGAAAACACTCGTCCAGTGGAACGGCAAGACTTGTCCCCTCGCTTCAAGCTCTGGCGCGACAAACGCTTCCTGTACCACTAACGTCACTCTGGATTCCAACAATAATGTAACCTTGTTGACGGCCACGATTTCCTCCGCGCTAATCGCTCAGCCCGGGACCGCCGTCGTCAACGCCATTAATCCAGGCTCCAACTATGGAACCGGGACCAACGGCCTCTCGAATACCATCACCTTTATCATCAACAATCCAGCCAACCTCACTCCGACGATCGCTTCCGTGGCCCCGGCCTGCGCAGTGGTTGGCAGTCCTCTGGCCATTACGGTCACGGGCACGAACTTCATGAACGTTCCCGCTTCAAGCGATCCAAACCAGACGCAGTTTTCCACGCTGAACTGGACTCTCGGTTCGTCTCAGCTCCAATTGACGCCCCATACGGCGACGACGATTACTGCCACTCAGATAACGGCAACGATTCCCGCCACGAGCATTAACGCTTCGGGCACGGCCACCGTCACCGTTTCCAATCCGCCTTCGCCGCCTGTTCCGAACATCCCGGGCAGCACTGGCAGCGGCGGCGGCACAAGCGCCCCACCGGCTACCGTGACCGTGCAAACCACAGCTTGCCAGGTGGCCGCAAAGGCTCCGGCCAATTCCGTTTCGATGGGCGCTGTCGCGCAAGAAACGCCTGCAGTCAGCCTCGACGGGCGTTACGTGGCTTATGCTGCCTTCGGCGACGAACACCTCCAAATCTTCCTGCGCGACACCTGCGAAGGAGCTCCGACAAGCTGCCAGCCCCGGATTTCTTTGCTCTCCGCCAGCACAAGCGGTGACCCGGGCGCCGGGGATAGTCACACGCCTTCCATGAGTTCCGACGGCCGCTACATCGCTTTCAGCTCGGATTCGACCGATCTGGTCGAGAATGCCCCGCCGGGCCGCCAGATTTATTTGCGTGACACCTGTGCGGGCGCTGCGGACGCCTGCAAGCCTTCCACTATTCTTGTTTCCGCGGACGCTCGGGGTGGGCTGGTTGGTGCAGAGAATATTTTGCCTTCGGTCAGTTCTTCAGGGCACTTCGTCGCCTTTCTTGCTGTTACGCCGAGCCACTCCGCGAATCCGCCTGTGGCGGAAGCGACCGCTGCGGGTGCACCCAACAGCGGTTACCGCCAGGTATTTGTCCGCGACACCTGCCTTGGCGTTTCGAACTGCACACCAAAGACCACGCGCATTTCGCTCGAGCCCGGTGATGGCCCCGGGACGGGGGCCCATCCTGCTGGTCCCGCGCTCGGTGGCAAGGGCAGACACGTGGCCATGGCCGGCGCGAAAGCTTCCACGCTCTTTACGCGTTCGGTCGCCGTGGATGACAGCGTCTTCCTGGCCATCACCAACGATCAGCGGTAGTTTGTGGTTTGTTTCGACGGAATTTCCAATGGAAAGTTCCGCCTCGCGGCCTCTTCGCAGGGTTGTCGAATGGCTTTCGTTTAACTCTTTTTTCTTTCCACTGCCGACTTTCCTCAGTAGAAGCGTACCTTGACATCGGGTCTCTTCTCCAAGTGCACCGAATCGATGAACCGCACTTGCCGCTCGTCCAGGGTCAAAATCATCGAACTGGTGCGCACACCTTCTCCGAAAAATCGCACCCCCTTCAGCAAATTTCCGTCCGTCACGCCCGTACACGCAAACACCATCTTTCTGCCTGGCGCCAGGTCTTCCGTGTCATAAATGCGTTTCGGGTCCTTCACTCCCATTTTCCCAAGCCGCTCCGCGTCTTCGGGCCTGCTAATCACCAGCCGCGCCAGAATCTGTCCATTCAAGCAGCGTAGTGCCGCCGCCGTCAGCACTCCTTCCGGTGCGCCGCCCGTGCCCATCACCGCGTGCACTCCCGCGCCGACCACCGCCGCGGAAATACCCGCTGAAAGGTCGCCGTCGCCGATCAGCCGGATACGCGCTCCCGCCGCGCGAATGTCATCAATCAATTTTTCGTGCCGCACGCGGTCCAGCACCACTACCACCAAATCTTCGACGTCGCGTTCCAGCCGCTTCGCGATCGATTTCAGGTTGTCGGCCACCGGCACGTCCAGATCGATCGCGCCCTTGCAAGCCGGCCCTACGACGATCTTTTCCATATACAAATCGGGCGCGTGCAGCAATCCGCCGCGCTCGCTGGCGGCGAGCACGGCGATGGCGTTCGGGGCCCCTGTCGCGCACAGGTTCGTGCCCTCGAGTGGATCCACGGCGATGTCCACTTGCGGAAACAAGGCCTTCGGCGCGTGCGTCGCGAGACCTACTTTTTCGCCGATATACAGCATGGGCGCCTCATCGCGCTCGCCCTCGCCGATGACGATGGTCCCGTCGATCTCCACCGAATCCATCGTCTTGCGCATGGCTTCGACCGCCACTTCATCCGCTTTGTGGCGGTCGCCAAATCCCATCGTGCGTGCCGCCGCGACCGCGGCATTCTCGACCACGCGCAGAAAATCCAGGCTGAGTTGTTCTTCCATAACTTCTTCTCCGCTTTGCCCGTTCCGGGGTTTACGGTTTTACACGGACTGCCCTTAACCCTTCAGGGCGGCGCATATCATAGGCCAAAGGGCCTCGCGCCGTCGATAAGCCTGGCCGGGCATGCAGCCCTTCAGGTTCTCGAGCGGTATCACTTGAGGTTCCTTGACCCGCCGCTATAGAATCCCCGCCGAGATTCTTGCCCTGAGGTGGTCTATGATGCGGATCCTGGCTGGTCTTTTGCTTGCGCTGTGTTTGCTTTCTGGTTCCGGCTTTGCTCAGACGCAACCCTGCACGGTAACCGATCACGCTGAATACACGAAGAAGATCAAAGAGTTTACAACCGAATCGTTTTTCAGCACCGAACTCGTCGATCATCTTCCGCTGAGCTCCTGCGTTCCCCCGCCTGACGCTTTTCTTCATCACATCATCGGCGCGCCCGATATTCTTGACTACACCAAAGACATCAACGGCTATTTCCGGCTGGTCGCCAGCCAAAGCCCTCGCGTCAAAGTCTGGAGCATAGGCACCTCCGAAGAAGGCCGCGAAATGCTCATCGTCGCCGTCTCCAACGAGGCCAATCTCGCCAAGCTCGACCGCTACAAGGAGATCACCGCGCGTTTAGCCGATCCCCGCGGCCTCAGCGACACGGAAGCCGAAAAGCTCATTGCCGAGGGCAAGCCGATGTATTGGGCCGACGGCAGCATCCATTCTCCCGAAACCGGCGCCCCGGAAATGCTGATGGAACTGGCCTATCGCCTCGCCGTCGAAGACACCCCTTTCATCCAAAAAATTCGTAACGACTCCGTCGTCCTGATCACCCCTATTGTTGAAGTCGACGGCCGTGACCGCATGGTGGACGTCTACCTCCAGCACAAAAAACATCCCGACCAGCCGCCGTATCCGCTCATCTGGTGGGGCCACTACGTTTCCCACGACAATAATCGCGACAATCTTGGCGTCACACTGGCGCTCTCCCGCAACATGCTCAAGACCTACCTCGACTTTCACCCCACGATCATGCACGACCTTCACGAATCGGTTCCTTACCTGTACATCATGACCGGCACCGGCCCCTACAACGCCTGGCTCGACCCCATCGTCATCAGCGAGTGGCAGGAAATGGCCTATCACGAGATCGAAGAAATGACCAAGCGCGGCGTCATCGGCGTCTGGACGCATGGCTTCTATGACGGCTGGGCTCCCAATTATCTTCTCTCCATCGCCAACAACCACAACTCCATCGGCCGCTTTTACGAAACTTTCGGCAACGGCGGCGCCGACACGCGCGTCCGCACGCTTCGTCCTTCCGACACCAGTCGCGAATGGTATCGCCCCAATCCGCCGCTCGCCAAAGTCAAATGGTCCGCGCGAGACAATATCAACATGCAAGAGAGCGCCATTCTTTTTGGCATGAACAACGTGGCCTCCAACGGCCAGAAGTTCCTGAACAACTTCTATCTCAAGAGCAAGCGCGCGGTCGGGAAAGCCCGCGCCGAAGGCCCCGCCGCCTGGGTTTTTCCCGCTGACGATCCCCGCCCCGCAGAGCAAGCCAGCCTTCTGAATCTCTTCGAGCTTCAGGGCATCGAAGTTCACCGAGCGGAAAAGGAAATCCGCCTCCCCGCCGCCTCGAGCGGCCACGACCCCGACTCGCGCAAGGAAAAATCCTCCGCCGACGCCAAATCCAGAGAAGAAAAGAAACCCGCCGAAACCGTTATCCCCGCCGGCAGCTACGTCGTCCGCATGGATCAACCCTATAGCCGCCTCGCCGACATGGTTCTCGACACGCAGTATTACAGCCCGCGCGATCCCCGCTCTTACGACGACACCGGCTGGACCCTCGGCGCACTTCGCGGCGTGAAAACGATGCGCATAACCGATGTCTTGATCCTCGATGCGCCCATGCGCAAAGTCGGCAAAATCGATCCTCCCGGCGGCGTCGCCGGTCAGGGCAAGGCCTTTCTCATCCGCCACAACACCGACAACACGCTTGCGACGCTGCGGTTCCGCCTCGCGTCGGTTCCCATGGAAGCTGCCGAAGACTCCTTCGAAGCTGACGGCCTCCAGTTCAATGCGGGCACGTTCATCCTTCGCAACGTCGACCGCGCGCAACTCGAAAAAGCCGCCTCGGGACTTGGGCTCCACATCCACTCGACCAACGCCGCGCTCAACGTTGCTGCGCACCCCATCTCTGCTCCGCGCGTGGGCATCGTCCACAACTGGCAGAATACGCAAAACGACGGCTGGTTCCGCATCGCCTTCGACGAGCTGAAAATTCCCTATACCTACGTCGCCGACACCTGGCTGCGCGAAAACTCGAATCTCCGCGAAAAATTCGATGTTCTGATTCTTCCCCCTTTGGGCGGCGGTGGCGCAGCTGGTCTTAGCTCGGTCATCCGCGGACTGGCCATGCGCGGCGGGCCACGACCCTGGCAGAACACCGACGACACTCCCAACTTTGTCGCCCCCGGCCTCGATTCCACCGCGGATATCCGCGGCGGCCTCGGCTATCAGGGTCTCGCCAATCTCGAGCGCTTTGTCAGTGACGGCGGGCTCTTGCTCGCCGTGCAATCGAGTGCCGCGCTTCCCGTTGCTGGCGGCATGACCGAGATGGTCAATGTTTCCGACCCCCGCGCCATGCAAGCGCCCGGCAGCGTCGTCGTCTCGACCATCGACGACAAGAAAAGCCCCATCACTTACGGCTACGACGACAAGCTCTACCTGTACTTCCGCCAGGGACCGGTCATCACCGTGGGCGGAATTTTCGGCGGGTTCGGTCCCGAAGAGGGTCCCGGCGCTTCAGCGCGCTCGAGCGGCCGCGGCTCCCTCAGCGATCCCGACGTGGTTCAGGCGCGTCCCTACATGCCGCCGGAAAAAACGGTCAAGCGCACGCCGCACGAGCAAGAGCTGTACGTCCCCGAAGACCTGGCGGAATTTGCCCGCTGGGCCATTCCCCCAGCAGACCAGCAGCCTCGCGTCGTCCTCCGTTTTGCCGCGGAAAAAGATCTTCTCGTCAGTGGCATGATCACCGGCGCCAACGAAATCGCGGAAAAGCCTGCCGTCGTTGACGTCCCTCACGGCAAGGGCCACGTCGTGCTCTTTGCCAACAATCCCATCTGGCGCGCGGAAACCACCGGCAGCTACTTCCTGGTCTTCAACGCCATTTTGAACTTCGACCACCTCAGCGCCGGCGCGGCCGCTCCCACACCATCGGCCTCGGCAACGACGACGGCGGGCGGCGAAGATAACGACCAGAACTGAGGAGGGCTTGCTTCGCCCCTGCAAATTTTGCACAATTTCCGCATGTTCGACGCGCACCGCCTGGTACTTTTCTTGGCCGCTGCTTTGCTCCTGGCAATCACGCCAGGCCCGGGCATTTTCTACGTCCTCGCGCGCAGCCTCGCCGGCGGCAAGCGCGAAGGCATGCTCTCTTCCCTCGGCACCTTCGTCGGCGGGCTCGTCCATGTCTTTGCCGCGGCTCTCGGCCTTTCCGCGATTCTTGCCGCCTCTGCCGTTGCCTTTCACACCGTCAAATACGCGGGCGCCGCTTATCTCATTTGGCTGGGCATCCGCACGATCCGCACGCGCAACGCGGAAATGACCCTGCAAGCCCCGGGCCCCTCGAACGGCGCTTTTCGTCAAGGCATCCTTACCGAAGTGTTGAATCCCAAAACCGCGCTGTTCTTTCTTTCCTTCATCCCGCAATTCGTCGCCCCGGCCCATGGACACGCCTTCTTTCAATTCGCCCTGCTCGGCGCGATCTCCGTCAGCCTCAATACCGCCGCCGACCTCGTGGTCGTGGGGATGGCCGCTCCCCTCGAGCGCAAGCTGAAGAATAGCATCCGCTTCCGTCGCCGTCAGCGCACCGCCTGCGGACTCGGGATGATCGGCCTCGGCGCCTACCTCGCCCTCGCCGACTCCAAGTGACTGCTTTCTTTGGAATGGTGGGGCAGGGATTTCTTTCTGTTCTCTTAGGTTTTCTCCGTGGCGGCGGGCTTCGAAATGCTTCTACTCCCACCGTATTGGCTCATAGATGGACCGCAGCCGCCTACCCCTACCCGGATTGACCGACTCAACGAATCCCACTTGCCAGGTGCTCCCGCCAACATCGCGAACGATCGCGATCCTGGCTCGCCGGACCGTAGCGTACACAATTGGTAAGGGTGGCCTTTAACCGCTCGAAATCCGCGCGTCTGACATTCAGGCGTTGATTTGCCACTGAGCCCGCCAAATGTTACCTCCGGCTCCGTGGCATCGAGCGATGATCCCCCTCAAACGCGGATTCGCCGGCGAGAAATGCCATCGCCAGTGCGTCGGCAAGCACCTGATACGTCATGGTGGAGGGCGGCGGGATGCCCAACGAGTCTGACCTTGCGCGAGCCTGTCTGCGTAGATCGCGGAGCGCCGCTCACGCGACGAGATGCTAGTCCTTCACGTCCCCTGGGTCGCCCCAGAGAGGCAGAAACCGAGCCAAAGGCTCGATCCAGGCCGGCTTGGAGCATCCGCCGCCCGATTAAACCAGCGAGATCCCTGCCGCGGCTTGCATCGCATGGAGCCTGGAGCTAGGAAAGAAATCATCCATGCAATGCCTGGCAACCACGCGGTATGACAGTGCGAGGAGAACTCCTGTATTCTGGTTCGCTATGGCAAAACGACCGAAGCCCCTGGTATTGACCGTGCTCGATGGATGGGGGTACCGCGCGGAGACGAAAGGAAACGCGATCGCGCTCGCGCGCAAACCGGCTTACGACGAACTGCTTCGCAAATTTCCGAACACGCTGATTCAAACTTCCGGGCCTTTCGTGGGCTTGCCCGAAGGGCAGATGGGCAACAGCGAAGTGGGGCACATGAACATGGGCGCGGGACGCATTGTGCATATGGACATTACGCGGATCGATCTGATGATCGCCAACAAGCAATTCGAGAACGTGTCGCTGTTCCGGCAGGCGATGGAGCGCGGGAGGCAGCGGCAACTGCATTTCCTGGGGTTGCTGAGCGACGGCGGGGTGCACTCGCACATCCATCATTTATTCGCGCTGCTCGAGATGGCCAAACAGCAAAAAGTCGAGAAAGTGTTTGTGCATTGCTTCATGGACGGGCGCGACACGCCGCCCAACAGCGGGCGCGATTATGTGCGGCAATTGCAGCAAAAGATGCGCGAGTTGGGTGTGGGGGAGATCGCGACGCTCGGGGGGCGCTATTACGCGATGGACCGCGACAACCGCTGGGAGCGCGTGGAAATGGCGTATCGCGCGATGGTGCATGGTGAAGCAGAGACGAAAACCGGCGATCCCGTGGCAGCGCTCGAGCGGAGCTACGAGCAAGGCGTGACGGATGAATTTGTAAAACCGGTTGTGGTGAGGAAGGGTGACGGAGTGGCTAGTGCTCCCGTCGGGCCGATTCGCAGCGACGACGCGGTGATTTTCTACAATTTCCGAGCGGACCGCGCCCGGCAAATGACGCGAGCGCTGGCGGAGCCGGGATTCGATAGGTTTGTCGACGAAAAGCGGCCGCAGAACCCTTTCTACGTGGGCATGACGCAGTATGAAAAGACTTGGCCGTGGCTGAAGTATGTGCTTGCGCCGGAGAAGCTCGAGCATATCCTGGCGCACGTGTTCGCGGAATTGCAGTACAAGAATTTGCGCACCGCGGAGACGGAGAAGTACGCGCACGTGACGTATTTTTTCAACGGCGGCGTGGAGAAGCCGTTCGGCGGAGAAGAACGGATTCTCGTGCCGTCGCCGAAAGTGGCGACGTACGATTTGAAGCCGGAAATGTCCGCGGCAGGGATTACCGAGACGGTAGTGAAAGCGATCGACAAAAGCGAGTTTGACGCCATCATCATGAATTACGCGAATGCGGACATGGTGGGGCATTCGGGGAAACTGGAAGCAGCCATTAAAGCGGTGGAAGCGGTGGACGCCGGGCTCGCGCGGATTTATCAGACCATGAAGCCGCGGGGAGGCGCGTGGATTATTACCGCCGACCACGGGAACGCGGAGACGATGATCGATCCGGCAACGGGCGGGCCCCACACCTATCACACGACCAACCCGGTGCCATTTATTTTGGTGAGCGAGCAGGACAAGGTGAAATTGAAGCCGGGCGGGTCGCTGCGGGACATTGCCCCGACGATGCTCGGAGTGCTCGGGCAGCAGAGGCCGGCGGACATGACCGGCACGGATTTGCGGATGGTTTCCTGACCCGCCCATGAAGCGAACCACACCTGGCGAGACGAAACTGCTGATTTGCGTGTGGCACCCGTTTACCGAATGGCGGCCGAAGCCGCTCCTGGCGGAAGGCATTCGGAAGCGCTGGCCGGGGATGCGCGTGGTGCATCTGCCGGATTACGAGCAACTGCCACAGGAGTTGCCAGACACGGATATTTTCGTGGGCTACTCGTTGCGCGCGAAGCAATTGAAGGACGCCAAGAAGCTGAAGTGGCTGCATTCGACCGCCGCGGGAGTGGCGCAACTGATGTATCCCGAGCTGCGCGACTCGGGGATCATGGTGACCAACCCGAGCGGCGTATTTTCCGTGCCGATGGCGGAACACACGATGGGGCTGCTGCTGGCCTTGGCGCGAAATTTCCCCGACTCGGTGCGACAACAGGACAAAGCCATCTGGTCGCAACAGGAGTTGTGGGACAAGCCGCAGCATCTGGCCGAGGTGAACGGGCAAGCGCTGCTGATTGTGGGCTACGGCTCGATCGGGCGCGAGCTGGCAAAACGCGCGAAGGCGTTTGAAATGCGGATCTGGGGAGTGACGCGTTCCGGCGAAGGGGACGGCAACTACGCGGAAAAGATTTTTTCGGCTGCCCAATGGCACGAAGCGCTGCCGGAAGCGGATTACGTGGTGATGGCCGCGCCGGAAACGGCGGAGACCAAACATCTCATCGGAGCGAAGGAGATCGCGCTGATGAAGCGCGGGACGCGGTTGATTAATGTGGGGCGCGGGTCGCTGCTCGATCAAAAGGAGCTTATCTGCGCGCTCGAAAAGGGAGTACTGGCGGGTGCGGCCATCGACGTGGCGGAGACCGAGCCGCTGCCGGCCGACAGCCCTTTGTGGAGGGCGCCGAATCTCTTTATTACACCGCACACCAGCGCGTTGAGCGACCGGCTGTGGAAGCGGCAAGCGGCGCTGCTGGTCGAACTGCTGGAGCGGTGGTTCGACGGAAGGGAAATGTTGAATCGCGTGGATTTGGCGCGGGGATACTAGCCGGAAACGCGAAACTCGAAAAACGAAACCGGCATACTAGCAGAGGAGTGCCGAATTTCTACTTTTCCAATTTCGCGTTGCCCAAGCTGTCAGTCGCCGACGCCTGGTTTGCTGGCCTGATAGCCCTCACGGGCGTAAACCTGATATTTCAGCTTCTTGCCTTTCTGGTCTTGGATCGTCAGCGGGCCCCCATCGGGAGCGACCAGCTCCACTTTTACTTTGTGGAATTTTCCATCCTTGCCACCGCCCGAAGGGGTGAAGGAAAGACTGTACTGGTGGCGTAGAAAAGCGGCAACGCTGCGGAAGATGTCGGGGATCTCGCCATCGAATTGCGGGAACCAAGCAAATCCGCCGGTTTCCTGGGCAAAGGTTCGCAGCTGGTTCTCCGCCTGCAGGTAATCCATGTGCGGACTCATGGATCCCCTGGAATCGAGAAAATTGGTCCAGGTTTTTCCCAAGCCGACACAAAAGATCGGGACGTCACTTCCGCGAAGCACCTTCATGGTTTGATCGAGAGTGTGCTTGGAAAAGGTGTCCACGCCGCTCGCGAGCAGAAGGATGGATTTCTTGCCTTTGACGTCTTTGAGCCGCTCGGTGGTCTCAATCAGCGCATCGAAGACGTTGGATTCGCTGAAACCCGGGAAATAGAGGTGGTAAATGGCGTTGCGGACTTCGTCCTTGTCCTGCGTAAAGTCCACCTCGATGCGTGTTTTCATATCGAAGGTCTCGAGAGCAACCCAGTCTTTTTGTTGCAGGTTCGGGAAAAGGGCGTCGGCCCAATATCGGGCGTAAGCGGCGAACCAGCCGTAAGCATTTCCGCTAAACTGCATGAGCACGACCATGGTGATGGGCGCGTCGGTGGGAGCAAAATTGCTAATCGCCTGGGGCACGCCTTCGTCGAGAACGCGGAAGTTTTCTTTCTTGAGGTTGGGAATGAGATCCCCGTGCTGCGTGGCGGCCACCACGTCGAGGGTCACGACCGGAACATCCACGCTGATGCTGACACCGGAGGACGGCGCTTGCTGTCCGGGAGCGGGTGTTTCGGGCGCGGTGGGTTTTTGTTGCTGCTGAGAAGGCGGCCCACCCTGCGGGCCGGTGGGTGCCTGCGCGAGGGCGGGCTGCCCTGAAAGAGGCCCTATCAAAAAAGCCGCTAAAGCCGGGAATAAACGCAAAGCGATTCGTCGCATCTTTCGTACCTCGCTGGTTGGGCGAAAAAACAAGAGCCCGCCAAGATTTTTGTTGTCATGCGAACCCGCGGCTGCGGAACGCGGGTTGAGCTTAGGCCACGCTACGGCAATGAGCGGGCCGGGCCCCCATACCCGCATGTTAGTATGAAGCACGCTCGACGTAAAACGTTAGCTGGAAGGTTTCGGGGGAGACCCAGGCCATTTCGTGGAGGAGGGTGGATTGGTGAATGGGAACCGTTTGCTGGGAACTGTCACGGGCTTGGCGGCCCTCATGTTGGCATCGAGTCTTCCCGCCGTTATACAGGGAATTCCCCGGTCGGCGCCGGTCGTCGCATCGGCAGTCGCTGACCCTGCGGGGATTCACAGGGATGCACTCCTTTGGCTGGCGGATTTGATCAGGATCAACACGTCCAACCCGCCGGGAAGTGAGCAGCTCGCCGCCAAGTACGTGGCCGGAGTGCTTCAAAAGGAAGGCATCAAACCGGAACTTCTGGATTTGGCGCTGGGAAGAAGCGCGGTGGTGGCCCGCCTGAGGAGTTCGGTGGTGCCGGACCCCTCGAAGGCGCTGCTGCTGGTGGCTCACCTGGATACCGTGCCGGTTGAGAAGTCACGGTGGACGGTCGATCCGTTCGGCGCGGTGATCAAGGACGGCTACCTGTATGGCCGCGGGGCCATCGACGACAAAGGCATGCTCGCCGCAAATCTGGCGGTCTTTGTTGGCTTGAAGCGGTCGAATGCGCACATTAACCGCGATGTGATCTTCCTAGCCACGGCGGATGAAGAAGGGGGCGGCGACTCGAGCATGCGGATGCTCATTGCAAAATATTGGGACAAGTTTGCCGCTGGCTTTGCCATCAACGAGGGCGGCAACGTTTTCATGAGAAACGGCAAAGTGCAGTACATCGGCGTGCAAGCGAGCGAGAAAGTGGCGGTGAACGTCGCCGTGGTCGCTCACGGAACATCGGGCCATGCCTCGCAGCCGACCAAAGACAATGCCGTGGTCCATTTGGCCGCCGCCATTGCAAAGATCGGAACCTATTCCGCGCCGGTGCACTTCACCGCGATTGTGCGCCGATACTTCGAGGGGATTACGCCGCTCGAAGACGACGAAATCGCAAAGTGGATCCGTTCGATGGATACCTCGGACCGCGGCGAACACGCGCAACGGGTGGTGTCCGATTCGAGCCCGCTGTGGAATGCGATGATGCGGGATACCATCGCTCCCACGGTGCTTTCCGCGGGGGTAGCCAACAATGTGATTCCCGCAGAAGCCCGCGCGAATCTGAACGTGCGGCTTCTGCCTGGAGATTCCATCGGAACGCTTGTGAATGAGCTAAACAAGCTGGTCAATGATCCGGCGGTGAAGCTGGAAGTGCAGCCGAACCCGGGGCTGGCCGCGCCTCCGTCCTCATTGGAGTCGGATTTTTACAACGTGATTTGCCAGGTGGCTTCGCGCGAATTTGCGGGCCCCCCGGCGCTGCCGTTTCAGTCGACGTGGTTAACGGACTCCGCGCAGTTGCGGCTGCACAACGTCCAGGCTTACGGGCTCGTGCCCTTCCCCTTGGCCGACGAAGACCTGAAGCGCATGCACGGTGATGATGAGCGAATTCCCTTGATGGCTTTTGACAAGGGCGTGGACGTGCTGACGAAAATCGTGACGGAGTTTGCGGTTACCCGTTACTGAAGCAAATGCCGTTCGGAACCATCCAAAAAGAAAATCAAGAGTGACCAGGCTTTGGTTCAATAATAAAAAGCCGGAAGTGTCGAGGGCATCCTCGAAGGAACCTATGAATTTTCGCCACTCGAAAATTGTGTGCACCATCGGGCCGGTCACCTGTTCGCCGCGGATGATTGACCGGCTGTTCGCGGCGGGGATGGACGTGGCAAGGCTGAATTTCTCGCACGGCACACACGAAGAGCACGCACAGCACTTCGCGCTGATTCGCGCGGCCTCCGGCAAACACGAAAAGCCGATTGCGATTCTGGCCGACCTTCAGGGACCGAAAATCCGCACCGGGGCGCTGGCGGGTGGCGGGCCGGTGATGCTGCGCGCCGGGGAGCGGTTCACCATCACTACCGCCAAAGTTCTCGGCGATTCCACGCGCGTCAGCACAACCTTCCCGGGCCTGCCCCGGGAAGTTCATCCTGGCGACCGTATTCTCCTTTCGGACGGCCTCATCGAGCTGCGCGTCGAGCAGGTGCGCGAGCGCCAAGTGATCTGCGAGATTGTGAACGGCGGCGCACTCGGCCAGCATAAGGGCATCAACCTTCCCGGGTTGCAGCTCCGCGTTCCGGCGTTGACGCCGAAAGACCGCGCGGATCTGCGGTTTGCGCTCAAGCACGGGGCGAATTACATCGCGGTGAGTTTTGTGCGGCGGCCGGAGGACGTGCTGCTGGCGAAGCAATTGGTCCGCGCCGCAGGAAAAGACACGCCGGTGATCGCCAAACTGGAAAAGCCGCAGGCCATCGAAAACCTGGACGCTATCCTGCGCGCGGCCGACGCGGTGATGGTGGCCCGCGGCGACCTTGGCGTGGAAATGAGTCCGGAGCGCGTGCCCGTAGTGCAGAAAACGATCATTTCGAGGGCCAGAGAGCTGCGGCGGCCGGTGATTACCGCGACCCAAATGCTCGAATCGATGACGGAAAATCCCCGGCCCACTCGCGCGGAAGCTTCCGACGTCGCCAATGCGATTTTCGACGGATCGGATGCGGTTATGCTTTCTGCGGAGACGGCCACGGGAAAATATCCGATCGAGGCCGTGAGCATGATGGCGCGCATCATCGAAGAGGCGGAAGGAAGCATCCGGGAATATCCGCGGCCCGCCCAGCAGGAGCAATTGAAAGTGCCGGGGACCATCGCCGAACTCGTGTGCCACGCTTCGCGTGAATTGTACATGAGGCTGATCGCGGTGTTCACGCACAGCGGGTTCACGGCGCGGTTGATCTCGCGTTATCGGCCGCTGGTTCCCATTGTCGCCTTCTCGCCTGAACAGGAAACCCGGCGGCGCTTGGGGCTGATCTGGGGGGTGTATCCAAGAAACATTCAGGATTTGCGCAAGATCGATGGGCTGGCGGCAGTTGCGGAGAAGCGGTTGCTCGAAGAGCGATTGGTGCGCAAAGGCGACGTCATTGGCATCGTGGCGGGAACGCCGATGGGAATCCGCGGCACAACGAACTTCGTGAAGTTTCACGTCATCGGCGGGGAAGCGTGAAAAGAGCTTTCCGTCGCAAGGCGAAGCACTTCTAATTCACCCAGTTGTCGGGGCGCGAGGGCGGGTCTTTGCGGTGCTTGCCCATGTAGATTTGGAAGCGCCGACGATTGCGGCGGTTTTGCCAATCGGAAACGCTGTTGCGCAAGCTGTAGAGGAAAGATCCACGCCGCAAATAAACGTAGCCCACCAGCAGTCCGCCGAGATGACACAGATGGCTGACGTTGTCGGCGCCCAACCCAAATGTTCCGAGGAAAGTAAGAATGGTCATGAGGATGACGATGGTGCGCATGCTCATGGCTACGGGAAACGGGAAAAGATAAACCCGTCGGTCCGGAAAGAGAATGGCGCAAGCGACAAGAATTCCAAAAATGGCCCCGGAAGCGCCGATCGTGGGAGTAGAGGCGGTCAAGGGGATCCCGTTACCGAGGGCCGCCGGCGCTATTTTGACAATCACGTTGATGAGCCCCGCGCCAACGCCCGTTAGGAAGTAATAACGCAGAAAGCGGCTTTTTCCCCACGCGACCTCGAGTTCCCGGCCAAACATCCAAAGCATGAACATGTTCATCAGGATGTGCCAGATGCTGTTGACATCGTGGAGAAACAGGTACGTGAAGGGCTGCCAGATGTGCAACAGGGGAATGACGCCGGCCGGAACAAGGCCAAACCACTTCACCAGCTCTTCATACGCGAACGGCCCGGCGAAGTGGTAGAGCAGGGCTTCGACGATGAAAACCGCAAAGTTGGCAATCAGAAGGAACTTGATGCCCGGAGTGACGTAGAAGTCGAAGCTGACCCGATAGCTCTTGATGCCCGAGCGAGAAGACATAGACGAAGTTTACGGCGCCGAGGCATTTCCGTCAAAGAGCGGAACAGCGGAAAAGTCGAAAGTCAAAGAGTCAAAGAATCAAGGAATCAAAGAGTTCGAAATCGCAGATTGCTCCCGCACGGGTGCACCTTGTCTTTTTCCATAACAGCGCTTGCTCTCTTGGACTTTCGAACGTCTTTCAATCGAGCTTCTTGCGGGCAAAGTAAAAAAGCGAACCCGCAAGAGCCAAAAACATGATCAAACCGAGGAGGTTGCTGGTGGCGAGCGGGCCGAGAACTTTCGGGCCGAAGGCCAACAGATCGGCCCGCCATGGCAGCCCCAGCACAGCGGTAAGCCAATGGGGCACGTGGTTGGAAATTTCCGGATCCTCGAGTAAGTTGATGACAATGCCCAGCAAGCCAAACACGCCTCCGGCGGCGATCAATCCGCTTGAATAAAGCGCTCCGGGGCTGGCCTCGCTCTCTTCCTTTTTCTTCGTTGTGGCCTCGACCAGCACGCGAACCAGTCCGCCCGCGAACATGGTTGCCGTGGTTCCCAGGGAGAGGTAGGCGCCGACGGCAAATGCGAGCGATCGTATCCCGAGAATCTCCACAGCAATCACCAGAGCTACGCCCATCAAGACCAGCCGCCAGGGCAATCGCTGGCTGAGGATGCCGTTAATGACCGTAGCCATCAGGCGGGCCTGGGGAGCCGGCGCTTTATCACTGCCGATTCCCTGAGCCCACTGGAGTTCAATCCGCTGGGAACCCGGATCGTAGAGATACTCGCCATCGGGAATTTGGCTGGAACCAAGCGCATTGATCAGAACGTAGTTCTTTCCCAGATGTTCGAAGGTGGCTCTTTCTACTTTCACGCCGGCAGGCAGGGCTTCGAGATTGACGGGAATCTGGGTGGGAATGTACTTTTCGAGGCCCTTATTCATCAGCCCAAGCGTGATGCCAATGGCGAAGGTGGAAACCGTGACGCCCACCAGCAGGCCCCACTGCTGCAGAACGGGCGTGGCGCCAACCAGATAGCCGGTCTTCAAATCTTGCGAGGTCGCGCCCGCAATCGCCGCGGCAATGCACACGGACCCGCCGATGGTTAGCGCGAGAACGCCATAGCTCGGCGCAGTCCAGCCGGCGAGGAGAAAAATCGCGCAGGTAGCCATGAGCGTGCCGATGCTCATACCGCTCACCGGATTGGAGGAATTGCCCAGCAAACCGCTGATGCGCGAGGCCACGGTGACAAAGAGAAATCCAAAGATCACTACAAGAATGCCCGCGAGCAAATTCTGGTACCAAGTCGTGTGCGCATCTTGCACGGGAGCAATGGTCAAGAGCACGAACAGCAAGAGGATGATCACCGCGGAGCCGGCAATCACCCAGCTCATGGGCATGTCGCGCTCAATGCGGCTGGCTTCATTGCTGGCTGGCGCGTTATTTCCTTCCGCGCGCACATCCTTCAGGCCGGCGCGCAGGGCCGAAATGATCGTGGGCATCGTTCGAATCAAGGTAATCAATCCTGCCGCGGCCACGGCTCCCGCGGCCATCGGGCGGATGTACTGGCGCCACATGTCGTCGGGCGTCATCTGCGGAATGGGAATCGTGGAGGGATAGATAGGCGTATTTCCCGCGAGTTGTCCGAAGAACTGAATCGCCGGCATCACCAGCAACCAGGAGATCACGCCGCCCGCAAAAAGAATTCCCGCCACCTTTGGGCCGATGATGTAGCCCACTCCCAGGTATTCCGACGTGATGGTGGCGCGGAAGGAAGCGCCCGGAAACCAGCGCGGGCGCACTTCCGGCTGGCCGGTCCAGGCCTGCGCCGTGTTCATCAGGAAGGTGTACGCGCCGCCCAGGCCAAGTCCCCAAAAGACGCGTCCGGCAAACGAGCCTCCGCGCTCACCGGCCACCAGCACGTCGGCGCAGGCGGTGCCCTCGGGAAAGGTCAGGTTGCCATGCTCTTTGACAATCAGCTGACGGCGCAGCGGGATCATGAACAAGACGCCGAGCCAGCCTCCCAGCAACGCCAGCGGGAAAATGCGCCAGAACGTGAATTCCGAGCCGAAACCCAGAAAAATCAGCGCCGGCAGCGTGAACATGACGCCCGCGGCAAGTGATTCTCCTGCGGAACCGGTGGTCTGCACGATGTTGTTTTCGAGGATAGTCGAGCGGCCGAACGCCCGCAGGATGCTGATCGAGAGCACCGCGATGGGAATCGAGGCGGAAACGGTGAGCCCGGCGCGCAGGCCGACATACACGCTGACCGCCCCAAAAAGCAGGCCAAACAGCGCACCGAGGATCACCGCGCGGACGGTGAATTCCCTAGGGCTTTGTTCCGCCGAGATGTAGGTGCGAAATTCTCCCGGCGGCGCGGTGGAACTCCAGGCTCCCTCGCGGACGGCGGTTTGTTCGCCCACCAAATCCTCCTCGTACGCAAGTCCAAATTGGCTGCAACCGTGTCCGGGGATTATGCCTTATCGCCGGAGAATCGTCGAGGCACGCGAGCCGCTTGAAAGGCCAAGGTCCTTGCGGCCCTTTCGGTTCCTTTCGTTCTATTGACTACTATCTAAGTTCGCAGTACCGTCCAACACGATATTTTCACTCAGGTCGGTTGCCATAACATGGGACGGGCCCCTTCAATATCGCGGTCGGGCGGGGCCATTCTGCCCGGCATCATCCAGGCTGCCCTGTTTTGCCCAAATGGTCCCTCTGCGTTCGTTTCCCTATTTCAACACGGAGGTTCATCGTGCATTCTAGCCGTCTTACTTCGATAGCGGTCATCTTCGTAGCTCTTGTTGCGATGTTGTTCTGCGCTCGTATCAGTGAGGGCGACGAATGGCTGCCGGTTAGCCCCCAAGAATTGAAAGTGACCGGCGAGCCGAAGGCGCCCGGCGCACCAGCGATTATCCTGTATCGGCAGATCGATCGCGACGACAGCGATGCGCGGACGCCCCACGAGTACAACTACGTTCGAACAAAGATCTTGACCGAGGAAGGAAGAAAGTACGCCGACGTCGAAATCCCGTTTTTCAAAGAAAATGAGGACGTGGTCAACGTGAGAGCCCGCACGATCCGGCCCGACGGGTCCATTGTCAATTTTGACGGCAAAGTCTATGAAAAAGAGATTGTTAGAGCTCGCAGCGTCAAATTCCTAGCAAAGACGTTCACCCTTTCCGATGTGCAGCCCGGCAGCATCATCGAATATCACTACATGATTGATTTCAAGGAGTATTACGTGTTCAATTCGCATTGGACCCTCAGCGAAGAACTTTTCACCAGGGTCGGCAAATACTCCCTGAAACCGTATGGACGGTTCGCCCTGCAATGGACTTGGCCTAACGGCCTTCCGCAAGGCACATCGCCGCCTGCCGAGCAAAATGACGCCAGAGGCAATTACGTTCGAATGGAAGCCAGGGATATTCCCGCGTTTCAAGTCGAAGACGATATGCCCCCCGAAAATGCCATGAAGTACATGGTGGATTTTGTCTATTTTGAGGGCACCCTGGAAAATGACCCCGTGAAGTTCTGGAGGAATCGCGGAAAAAAGCTGTACGACCAGGCCGAGGGCTTCGTCGGAAGACGCAAAGCGATGGAGCAAGCAGTAAGCGAAATTGTCGCCGCGAGCGATTCCCCGGAAACAAAGCTGCAAAAGATCTATGCTCGTGTTCAGCAGGTCCGCAACACCTCCTATGAGCGCCAAAAAACCGAGCAGGAGCAGAAGCGCGATAAAGAAAAAGAAATAAGCAACGTGGAAGACTTGTGGAAACGCGGCTACGGGGACGGCACGCAGATCACCTGGCTCTTCCTTGCACTTGCGCGCGCCGCGGGGCTCGAAGCCTATCCGGTATGGGTGTCTTCGCGGACCGAGGATTTCTTCAAGCCCAATCTGATGCGGGCTTCCGACCTCAATTCCAATGTCGTGCTCGTCAGGCACAGTGGCAAGGACCTCTATTTCGATCCTGGCTCTGCGTACACTCCCTATGGATTGTTGCCCTGGGGGGAGACAGACGTACGCGGGCTCAAACTGGACAAAGATGGCGGCGCGTGGGTGACCACGCCGAGTCCGGAGAGTTCTGCTTCCCAAATCATCCGCAAAGCCGACTTGAAGCTGGATAGCGACGGGACTCTCGAAGGCATGCTGACCGTGACGTTCACAGGGCTTGAAGCCTCTTTGCGAAGAGTCGAGGAGCACAATGAAGATGAAGCTCATCATAAGAAACTCTTGGAGGACTACGTGAGGGAGGCGGTTCCCGCAGGCATTGACGTCGAACTTACTAACAAACCGGACTGGGCAAGCTCCTCAGGCAGTTTAGTCGCGAAATTCAGTTTGAAAGTACCCGGTTGGGTCTCTGGAGCTGGAAAGCGGGCGCTGTTGCCGGTCGGACTGTTCAGCGCACCCGAGAAACACATGTATGAGCACGCGACGCGGGTCCACCCGCTCTATTTTCGCTTTATGTATCAGAAGCTGGACGACGTTCAGATTGACCTGCCGCTCGGCTGGCAGGTGAGCTCTCTTCCTCAACCAGTGACTCAAGATGCCAAGCTGATTGTTTACAACTCAAAAGCAGACAACAAGAACGGGACACTGCACCTGGAAAGGCATCTCACGGTGGAGTTGGCTCTTCTCGAACAAAAATACTACCCGACGCTCCGGAATTTCTATCAGTTGGTGAAAAATGCAGACGAACAACAAATTGTTTTGCAGCCGCTTGGTGCTGCGTCAGGGAATTGATCGGCTAAGACTTGCTTCAGTCTTAGCCGTGCTGACCGTTTCACTGCTCAGCTGGACCGCGGCTGCCAGGGCCGGCGACGCACCGGCGTGGATGCACGCTTTGGTAAATGTGCCTCTACCGGAGCATGACGAAAAAACTGACGCTGTGCTGCTGTATTCGGGAAGATTTGTATTGGTTCAGTCCGCCGAGAAAATCAAGATCACGGTTCGCGAGGCGTTTAAGATTCTTCGGCCCAGCGGCCGCGAGTATGGCACGCTAGTGGTTCCTTACAATTCCCACCAGAAAATCACGGCGATGCGAGCTTGGTGTATCCCGTCACAAGGCAAGGATTATGAAATCAAAGACAAGGAGGCCGTCGAGATCTCATTACCTAAAATCGAGGGAAGCGAGCTGATCACGGATGTGAAGGACAGACTCCTTCGCATTCCGGCCGCGGACCCGGGCAACATCGTGGGGTACGAATACGAAAAAGAAGATCAGCCATTCGTTTTACAAGATATCTGGCGTTTCCAGCAAGAAAGCCCCGTCCGCGAAGCACGGTACAGCCTTCAACTTCCCTCCGGTTGGGAATACAAAGTAAAGTGGATGAACTATCCGGAGATAAAGCCCGTCGAATCCGGAAACCAATTTGAGTGGGTTGTGAGTCAAATCAAAGGCATCCACCATGAAGACAACATGCCGCCTTGGCAAGGTGTAGCCGGACAGATGATTATTTCGTTGGTCCCTCGCGGAGCTTCGGTGCAGAGCCGCGGGTTTCAAAACTGGAAGGAAATGGGGATTTGGTATCAGGGCTTGACAAGTGGACGTCGCGACGCTTCTCCGGAACTCAAACAAAAGGTGGCTTCGCTCACTTCTTCGTCCAGGACTCCCCTTGAAAAAATGAAAGCGCTGGCAAATTTTGCGCAAAGCGATATTCGCTACGTTGCCATCGAATTGGGAATAGGCGGATGGCAACCCCATGCTGCTCCGGAAGTCTTTACCCATCATTACGGCGATTGCAAAGACAAGGCAACTCTGATGGGAGCAATGCTGCAGGAAATTGGCGTTGATTCCTACTACGTCATTATCAATTCCGAGCGCGGTTCGGTTACTCCCGAAACGCCCGCTCATAAAGATGGCTTCGATCACGCCATCATCGCCGTCAAACTGCCCGATTCAGTCGTGGACGCTTCTTTGATGGCCACGATCGTTCATCCGAAACTCGGCAGACTCCTGTTCTTCGATCCCACCGACGAATTGACGCCATTCGGTCAACTTAACGGCGCCTTGCAGGCAAATTACGGGCTTTTAGTGGGGCCGGACGGCGGCGAGCTGGTCGAACTACCGGTGATGCCACCGGCGATGAACGGCATTCGGCGCGCTGGCAAGCTCACTTTGGATGCCTTCGGCACGCTTACCGGAGATGTCCAGGAAATTCGCGTAGGCGACCGGGCTTCGTCGCAGCGTTGGGCGCTGCGCACAGTGAACAAAGACACCGATAAGATCAAGCCGATTGAGACTCTTCTCTCCCATTCGCTCGCGACCTTCGAAATCACCAAGGCGAGCGTGGGCAATCTCCAAAGCACGGATCTGCCTTTTGTTTACAATTATTCAGTTACGGCGCGGAATTACGCGAAGCCCGCTGGGAATTTGCTTCTCCTACGGCCGCGATTCATCGGCAATAAGTCCAGCGATCTCTTGGAAACCAAAGAGCCCCGCAAATATCCCGTGGAGTTTGATGGGCCGTCGCGTGACACCGACACTTTTGAGATTGCGCTGCCCCCCGGCTACGAAGTGGATGATTTACCGCCGCCCGTTGACGCGGATTACAGCTTTGCGAGCTATCACAGCAAAACCGAAGTCCACGGCAGCATGCTGAAGTATACCCGAACGTTTGAAGTGAAGGAGCTGAGCGTGCCGGTCAGCAAGGTTGAGGATCTGAAAAAGCTTTACCGCATCATCGCTAGCGACGAAAGAAACGCGGCGGTGCTGAAGCCTACGTCCCATTGATTCGCACGTCGTGCTGCCTTTGCGCTTCATGTCCACCCAAGGCCTTCGTCATTCGTGTCGCCATATCCCTTTGCGGCGTGCTTTGAGGGACCAGACGGCATCGGCGCGGCCAATCAAGAACGCAGCAAAACACAGTATGAAGACCGAATGACTCAGGCTCGCGCCAAAATATTGCCAGAACGGCGCGCCCGCACCGGGATAGTCGGAAGAAAAAAGCAACGTGAGCATGAAAACCAGCCCGCCGAAGCTCGCGGCCCGCACCAGAATTCCGAAAAGGAGCGCGATGCCAATGGCCAGCTCACCGTAGGCCACCAGGAACGCGATCGGTGTGGCGTGCCCGAGCACGAACCCGCGAAGCACCGGCGCCATGAGCGGGTAAGCGCCGCCCTCAAGAAAACGGTTGATCCAATACTGGAAGCCGCCGTGAAGCGTGAACTGTGTGCCGAAAACCTTGTACTCGCCAAAGATGAGGAACAAAGCGCCAACGCCGATACGAAGAACTGCCAGCGCGCGGGAATTCATGTCGGTCGAGGATGGCAGTTCCACCGTATATTCTGCTCCTGCACTGACCGGACCGGATCTTACCCGAGTTTTGAAAGATGTTCGCGCACGCGATCGCTCAGGATTTTCCCGTCGACCGTCTTTCCTTGCAGCGCCGATTTGGCGGCTTTTACTACCGCGCCCATTTGCTTCATGGAATTCGCCGCCGTTTCAGCAATCGCTTTGCTGATGGCTGCGTCCATTTCAGCCTCGGTCGCCCCTCGAGGCAGATAGGATTCGATGATGCCGAGTTCTTTCGTTTCTTTCGCGGCGAGTTCCGGCCGATTGCCCTTGGTGAACTGCTCGATGGATTCCTTGCGCTGTTTAACGAGCGTTTGCAGGATCTGAATCGTTTCGGATTCATCGAGCGTTCTTATCTTTTCCACTTCTTTCAGCTTGATGGCCGATTTGATTCCGCGCAGAACGCTCAGGCGCAGTTCATCTTTGGCGCGCATGGCCTCGACCAGGTCGCTCTGAATTTTCTCAGCAAGGTTCATCGCTTGCTCCTTGAGTCAGTTCAATATAACAGAGACCCAAGGCCTGGCAGAGATACAAGGCATATTCCGGCAGATGGTTGCGTTCTTAGGGTTTGTACCGAATTGACAGAGCCAAAGGGACTCGCTACTTTGGATTTCTTATGCCGCGTGGCAAATTCATAGCCGTTTTCGAGCGGATACGGGTCGAGCTGCGCTACTGAAGGGGCGGAATGAAAGTCATCGTCGCGGACAAGATCAGTGAGCGAGGCGTGAAACTGTTGAAGGAGCAGGACGGCTGGACGACCGTCCTGACCACAAAAGAGACGCTCGAAGCGGAAATTACCGATGCCGATGCATTGATCGTGCGCAGCGCGACGAAAGTCACCGAGCATCTGCTCGCCAGGGCCCCTAAGCTGCGCGCGGTGGGCCGCGCTGGCGTCGGCGTGGACAATATTAATTTGGAAGCAGCCACGAAGCGCGGCGTGCTGGTGATGAGCACGCCCGGCGGAAACTCCGTGAGCGTGGCCGAGCATACCTTCGCTTTGCTTCTGTCGCTTGCGCGGCAGGTGCCGCGGCTGGACAGAGCTATCCACGAGGGGCGCTGGGAAAAATCCTCCGCAGCGGGAACCGAAGTGCGCGGGAAAACGCTCGGGCTTGTGGGCCTCGGAAGAATCGGGAGCGAAGTGGCCGTGCGCGCGGAGGCGTTTGATATGCGCGTGCTGGCTTACGACCCATTCATCAGCGAAGCGGCGGCGCATGAAATATCGGTCGAACTTGTGCCGCTTGACCAGCTGTTGGCGGAGAGCGACTTTGTTTCCCTGCACGCGGCGCTCAGTCCGGCGACGCAGAATCTCATCAGCGCGGCAAATATCCAGAAAATGAAAAAAGGCGCGCGCATCATTAACACCGCGCGCGGTGAATTGGTGGACGAAAGCGCGCTGGCGGCCGCGTTAAAAAGCGGCAAGCTTGCCGGCGCGGCGGTGGACGTGTTCTCGGAAGAACCTCCGAAAAACTCTCCTTTGGTCGGACTGCCTTACGTGATTGCCACGCCGCACGTGGCGGGTTCGACCGCGGAAGCGCAGGAGGAAGTCGGCACGCAAGTGGCCGTGCAGATCAAGGATTACCTTGCGGAAGGAATTATCCGCAATGCGGTGAATCTTCCGGCGCTGTCGGCTGATCAATACCGTCGCGTGCGGCCCTATCTGGAGTTGGCGGAGCGGCTCGGGTCGCTGGTTTCGCAAGCAGCGCCTGCACGCCCCGCCCGAATTCGCATTCGCTACGCGGGCGAGGTCGCCGAAGTAGGCACGCACTTGCTCCGGAGCGCGGTGCTCTCAGGTGTGCTGAACGCGGTCTTGGACCAGAAGGTCAACGTGGTGAACGCGTCGGCGATAGCCGCGGCACGCGGCCTAAGCGTTGAGGAAGAAACACGAAGGCGCGAACGCGGCTTCCCGAACACCTTGGAAGTCTCGGCGCTGCCGGAAAAGACAGGCTCGGCGTGCGGCTTTACGGCGGAGGGAACGGTTGTGCATGACGGCTCGCCGCGCGTCCTCGCGATCGAGGGTATTCCGCTCGAAGCCCAGCTCGAGGGGACAATCCTCTATTTGCGGAACCGCGACGAGCCGGGCGTGATTGGCCAAGTGGGAACGACGCTCGGAAAGCTTGGAGTGAATATCGCGACGTTTGCCTTGGGTCGGCGCGAAGCCGTCCAGGGAGCAGAAGCTGCTGCGCTCGTGCGCGTGGACGGCGTGGTTTCCCCATCCATTCTGGAGCCCATCCGCGCGATTCCCGCCATTACCGAGGCCAAGTTGCTCCGGCTGTCCTAGGGGAAGAACTAGTACTCTCGAAACGACCCTCGTCCATCATTCGGAAAAAACGAATTAAACCGATTTGATAAAGAATTTAGAAGAACTTTCCTTGACAGAAATATGAACCTGTCCTAAAAGCATAGCAACTACGCGAACTCGGATTTTGACCTCCGTCACGTCGTCAATGTGAATGCGATCTACGAGCTTCCCTTTGGGCGCGGCAAACTCCTGGCTGGCGGAGCCGGGCGGGGGCTGGATGCTCTCATCGGCGGCTGGCAGCTATCTGGTATTTTCCGCTGGAACACAGGTTTGCCGGTCAGCGCTCCGATCGACGACGCACGCTGGGCGACGAATTTCCAGGTCCAGTCTTGGACGAGCTTGACCAGACCACTAAGCACCTGTGTCACCAAGGGAAACGCTACTACTGCTCCGAAGCTTTTTGGCTGTGATCCGACATTTGCTTATCAGAGCTTCCGGAATGCCTATCCGGGAGAAACCGGAATGCGGAATATCTTCCAGCTACCGGGGCAAACCAACCTTGACGCCGGACTCAGCAAGTCGTTCAGCTTGCCATGGAGCGAAAAACAGAAATTGCAGCTCCGCTGGGAGGTTTTCAACGTGGCTAATTTCCAGCCGTTGGGTGGTTGGGTGTGCTCGACAACAGCCGCAGCGGTTTCGGCATCGCATCTGACCCGTTGGTCCGGAACCTACAACCTGCAAAGAACTTCTCCAATTTCACGGCTATTCAGACAACGGCCGCTCCACGCTCCATGCAGGTCGGCCTTCGTTATTCCTTCTGAGGACTATTCATTTTTGGCCGCCGGGTGGTAAATGCTTCCCGGCGGCTTTTTTTTTCTCGCAACGATTCGGCTAGAGATGGCGCCGGGGGCATCGAAGGTCTTCAGGTCTTCTGATGGGTTGGCCGGAACGAAAGTGGAAGGGGACGAGAATCATGCTGGCCCGCCCGCCAGTGTCGCAAGGGGGTGGCGGCTTTTTCCTATCCCATGGTGTCCAGGTGTAATCTCATAGGTCTTAGCGCAGGGCCTAGTACTCTCGAAACGACACTCTCCCGTCATCCGAAAATCCACTTAAACCGATTTGATAAAGGGTCTAGAAGAAAGGTCCCTTGACAGAAAGCCTCAAACTGTCCTAAAAGCTAGGACAACGGTTGCTGTCGAGTAGCGGGGAAGGTTGCCTAAAGTCTATCTACTTTTTGGTTTAGAAGCATGAAGCCTTAGGCCACCTGGCCTTTCGGTTTCCCGGCGCCTTCTGCCTGCTCTTGTCCCATTCAGTAAAGGTGCGCGAAAGGAGCAGTCTATGAAGCGGTCATTTCTTATTGGCAGTCTCGCGGTGTTGGTCTGCCTGCTACTCTTCCCGGGAACCGGCTGGGGACAGACCAGCGCATCGACCATTCGCGGAAGCGTGAAAGATCAATCCGGCGCGCTCGTTTCCGGTGCAACGGTGACGCTCACCAATCTAGAGACGAACGCCGTTCGGACTGCAGAAACCACGACGTCGGGGGCATTCGCATTTGAACTTGTTCCAGTTGGCGATTACGAAGTAAGAATTGAGGCGAAGGGCTTCCGAAAATCGATTGTCCGCCCAGTGCAGGCTCTCGTGGCAAACGTGACCGATGTCCCCGTGACACTGGAGATCGGCGAATTGAGCTCGACGGTGACCGTTGAGGTCGCGGAGGCCACGGTTCAGGTAAACACGCAAGATGCGACACTGGGTAACAACTTCGTTGCGCAACAAATCACGCAACTTCCCATGGAATCGCGCAACGTCCTCTCGCTCTTGACGCTGCAGGCACAAGTGACCCCGGACGGATACGTGGCCGGGGGACGCAGCGATCAGTCGAACGTTACGCTGGACGGTGTGGACATTAACGACGCGGAGACCAGCGATGTTAAAGCGCCGGTGCTGCGCTTAAATGCCGAAGCCATCGAAGAGTTTCGGGTAGTTACGGTGGGATCCAACGCCGACGAAGGGCGGTCGTCCGCGGCGCAAATCAATCTTGTGACGAAGAGCGGCACGAATTCGTGGCATGGATCGGCGTTCGAATTCCACCGTAACACGATTTTTACCGCGAACGACTTGTTCAACAAACTTAGCGGTGTGGATCGTCCAAAGCTTCTCCGCAACGTGTTTGGTGGAACGCTGGGCGGACCAATCGCGAAGAACAAGCTATTTTTCTTTTATAGCTATGAGGCGAGGCGCGACGCGAGTGGTACCTCGATTACGTCCCTGGTGCCTCTCTCCGTATTGGGGCAAGGTCAGCTCATCGTGAACGCCCAGCGTTGCACCAAGGCGGTTCCACCGGCCACCACGGATACATGCGAGACGCCGCAAACCTTCACACTTACCACTCCTCAACTCGACAATGCCTGGAACGTAGTGCATACAAACCCAATTGCCATTCAGACCCTCAAGGATGCGGCAACCAAGTACCCCGCAAACGATACTTCGATCGGCGACGGAATCATGACAGGGGGATTCCGATTCAATGCTTCAACGCCGGTAAAATTGAATTCAAATATGGCCCGAATCGACTGGACTATGTCGAGCAAGATGAGCGCTTTTTTCCGTTTGAATACCTACTACGACCACGACACGACCACGCTACTTCCCGCATTTCCGGACACTCCGGCGCCCAGTTTGTGGGCGCATCCTTGGGGCGTGTTAGCAAGCCACAACTGGGCGATCGGCCGGAATTGGGTGAACAGCTTCCGGTATGGCTTGACGCGGCAGGGCTTCAGCCAGCAAGGCGACAGCGACCAGAACGCCATCTCCTTCCGCGGAGTGTTCTTTCCCGTGAACTACAACCGCACGACATCGCGCACCACTCCGGTCCACAACATTGTGGATGACGTTGCCTGGATCAAGGGCAGTCATACCATCAAATTCGGCACCAATGTACGGCTCGTGAAGAATAACCGCACAGGCTTTACCAATGCGTACGACTCGGCCCAAACAAACTTTTTCTTTTATTCGCCAGCCGGCACCGCGGTCACGGATCCCCTGGACACCTATATCGGGAATCCCGCCAACAACCTCTTGCCGGCAGGGCCCAATCAGTACATTCAGATAGCCAGCAACCAAAATGGCGTGGATGCAGCTGGGGCGGCGTTGATCGGCAGATATACATCCTATTCCGCGCGATTCACGTTCGGGCAAGATGGGTCGCTCCTTCCTTCCGGAACGCCCACGAACCGGACATTCGCTACGAATGCCTACGACTTTTACGTTCAGGACTCGTGGAAACTTCGCCCGAGTCTGACCTTGAACGTGGGGCTCCGCTATACGATCAGCAGCCCGGTGCATGAGACCCACGGATTCGGAGTGGTGACCGATATTTCGACCGAGGAATTTCTGAGGCGGCGGATAGCCGGGGCATTGGCTGGGACACCCTACGTCCAGCCGCTCACTCTGGTTTTAGCCGGCGGGAACGGCAAGGGATACCTTTATAACTGGGACAAAAACAACTTCCAGCCACGCATCTCGGTAGCTTGGTCACCCTCGGGGGGTGGCTTGTGGCACAGTTTGTTCGGGAACCAAGGCCAGTCGGTGATCCGGGCGGGGTTTGCGCTGATGAACGACTATTACGGCGAAGCGCTGGCCTCGCAGTTTGACCTGAACAACAGGCTGGGCTATACCTCCAATGTCGCGATTTCAGCGAATACTTATAACCTTACGTCGAATCCAGGACCGCTGTTCACGGGATTTAATCAGGATATCCGGACCCTGCCGCCACCGCCAGGGGTTACCTATCCGACTTCGGTCTCGTTTCCACGGCAGCAACCGGTGGACTACAGCCGCCGGATTGAAAGCGGAATCGACACCGCGCTGCAAGCGCCGACCCACTACCAGTTTAATCTGACGTTTGAGCGCGAAATGCGCGGCGGAATACTGTTTCAGGCGTCCTATATTGGTCGCCTGGCGCGGAATCTTCTTGCTAGTCGCGACGTGATGGCGCTGAATGACTTGCGCGATCCAAAGAGCGGAATGGACTGGTACACGGCTGCGACAATACTGGAGAAACAGCGCCAGCTAGGAACCGATCCGGCTAACGTTCAGCCCATTCCATACTTTGAGAATATCCTTCCAGCAGGCTACGCGGCCACTACTGCTGCCAATGGCTACACTCTTCCCGCAAACGCCACGAACACGCAAGCTGTCTATGCGGAGGGCTTCGAGTTTTGGGCCAACGACTGGACAGACATTCAGGATGAAATCGAAAACTATGCAGGCCAAACGCTTGGTCTATCCCACCCGGTGCCGTATTTCTTCAACCCACAATATGGCGCTCTATCTGCCTGGGGAACGATTGCCTATTCCAACTACCATGGGTTCTCGGCTTCCCTTCGGCAGAGGACTCACAATCTGCAATGGGATTTCAACTATACCTACTCACATTCTCTGGACAATGCCTCAGGACTCCAGACCAGCAATACATACGGCGGCGCGTTTATTGAGAATGCCATTCGCCCGCATGACAACTATTCCAACTCCGACTTCGATATCCGGCACATCATCAACGTAAACGCTATCTATCAGATGCCCTTTGGCCGGGGGAAGCACTTCGGAAGCAACATGAACCGCGGCTTGGATGCCCTCATTGGCGGCTGGCAACTTTCCGGTATCTACCGGTGGAATACCGGGCTGCCAAATGGCCAGCCCTATGATACGGGGCAGTGGTCGACAAACTGGGAAGTGCAAAGCAACGTGACGCAGGTTACGCCGGTCCCGACCTGCCCGACGCGTGGCAATGCCACCACTCCGCCCAAGCTATTCGGTTGCGATGTGGTCGCTGCCTATCAGAGTTACCGCCCCTCGTACCCTGGAGAGACTGGTCAGCGCAATATACTGCGTGCGCCGGGCTATTGGGTTCTGGACGCGGGGCTTAGCAAGATCTTCACCATGCCCTGGAGCGAGAAACAACAACTGGCACTCAGGTGGGAAGTGTTCAACGTGACTAATACCCAGCATCTGACTGGAGCCGACGCAAATAACAGTAACCTGGCCGTTGATCCGGATGCCGCACTAAACAACCTTCAGCCGCCGCCGGACTGGTCGAACTTCACGAAGATTCAAGGAACACCGCGCGTGATGCAGATCGGCTTGCGGTTCAGCTTCTGATAACAATTGTCAGGATGGCTGGACTCAACAAAACTGGCCGCCCGGGAACGACGGTTTCCCGGCGGTTTTCTTTGGCGGAAGCCTTGGCCTACCTCGAAGCCGTGAAGCTATGTTAATCTGATAACTCCACTTTGGCTGGAACGTCCGCCGGAGTGGTTCGGTCGGGGCGTAGCGCAGCCTGGCTAGCGCGCCTGGTTCGGGACCAGGAGGTCGATGGTTCAAATCCATTCGCCCCGACCACTTCTTTTAGAGCCAACAACTTACAGCAAAGAAAAGCGCCGACGACATCCTGGTTGTGTGCCAAGAGATCGGTGGTTCAAATGTCCTCGCCCAACGATCTCATTTCCCTCTGCAAATTGGAGTTAAGTGGCGTGACGCTGCGACTACATTTTCCTCATTTTGTAGCCCACGTAGCCCAAACAGGACGAGCTTCGGCATGGGCAGGTTGAAACCGAGGCCTACTTTCTCGCCGCATTCCTCACGGTATTGGACGTCTTCGAGAAGAGCTTCCGTAGCGAGAGCTCATGTTGTCGTTCTCATTGGCCATCCAGTGTCGCGAAACGCCAATGTTCTCAACCAGAAGAGATTTCTCATCGCTCCGAGCTTTCGGTTCGTAACCGAATGGTCGGTATTTTTTCAACCGATTGATGCCCCGCGATTTGGATTGCTACCGGATGTTTCATCCGACGATAATTGCGGATTGGACCCTCCTCAGTCTCCGGTAAACACTAGCCGACTTTACTGATCCCGCCGTGGCGGCTGGATAGCTTCCCGTTAGCCGATGACTCACCCAGAATTCGGTTCACGCTTCCCAGAACCCTGGCCAGTTACCGCCGATTGCAAGCTTGCCCGGAGAGACCGATGGAGGGATACTTCGCAAATGCTGCACGTCGAAAAACATGCGCCCGGCGACTTCTGCTGGATCGAGCTGGCCACCACGAACCAGTCCGCGGCAAAGAAATTCTACTCAGAACTCTTCAGCTGGACGATCGGCGAATTTGAGATGGCACCGAACGACTTCTATACCACGTTTAAGATCGATGGGCGCGATGTGGCAGCTGCGTACACGCTCCGTTCGGAGCAGCGGGCGCGGAGCATTCCGGCGCACTGGAATCTTTACGTTGCGGTCGAGAACGCCGACACCGCTGCCAGCCGTGCGACTGGACTCGGCGCGAAGGTGATCGCCGAGCCCCTTGATGTGTACAACCTCGGACGCATGGCGGTATTGCAAGACCCGATCGGAGCCGTCTTCTCCCTGTGGCAGGCGGGGACCCGCAGTGGCTTCGGCATTAAAGGCTTTCCCGGTACATTCTGTGTCGCTGACCTGAGCACGGCCGATCAGGATGGCGCGAGCCGGTTTTACGAGCAGCTTTTTGGATGGCGCATTGGGAAGGAAGACGAAGTCTCTGCGCACAACTACTATCATCTGTTTAATCACGATGAGTTCATTGGAGGGATTCTTCCGCCGGCGTTTCGCAATCCCGGAACGCCGTCACACTGGCAGATTTATCTGCTGGTGTCCGATTGCGACGAGGCAGCCGCAAGAGCCAAAAATCTTGGCGCGAAACTCTACATGCCGCCCATGAAAATTGAAGATATCGGACGTATGGCTGTGATGGCGGACCCGCAAGGTGCTGCGTTCGCGATCTTCGAGGCCACGCATCCGTGACAGGTGCCTGGCATTCGACCAGATTCTGGTCGCTTCGTGGGGAAATGCCCCCGTCCGCCAGGCCAACCCAACGTAAGGGTGCGTCTCCGCATTCGATTCAAAAACGGCCTGACCAGGAACATCTGCCGATATAGAGAATCAAGTACAGTCTCTCTCCGCTGTTTAGTCCGCTTGGGGGAAGCTTTGTTGGCGCTTGCCGACGATTACCGGCGCGTGACGAGGAAGTCGGAAGTTATCGGTCGTCCGGCGGATTAGTACCGACAAACGCTTGTATTGACTGATCTGAAGCATTCGCGCTTCACTGTCGCGAGTTTCTTAGCTCTCAACAACGGTGCATTCTCATCCACACTGTGTAATGGGCTTTATCCCAATTTATCCCAATGCGTTGAATTGCGTGCCCAAACCGCCCAGAGCCAGCCGAATGTGATCTATACTTATCAATGCTTTAGGCGCGAGCCGAGTCGCAATCACCCGTCTCGGAGACCGTTGTGGCGGTCAGTCGGGCGCTACGTGACGTGAAATTACTTAGGCAGGCGGCTGTCTTAAGGACGCGAGCGTTTCTGCGATTAGTCTGCTCGAAAACCAATGAAAAGCCTCTACAGCCAGCCTACCCCCTTCCCCAGACTCTGGCAGTTTCGCCCGTTGCGGCTTAAAGTAGTGTGTGACCTGGCCTGAAGTTGGCGCTTATGAAATCGGCCTGCAGTAGACGTACCTGTGACTTCCTGCAGAAACGGCAGAAGATCGTCAAGATTCTCGCGGCCGCCGTGCATGTTCCTGCCGCGTGGCACCAAAAACCGACTAGCCGAATCCAATAGCGCCAGGAAGGACAATTTATGGAGAGAGCGATGCAGTCTCCCGCCGAAGTCTTGTCGCTGGGCGCACCGGCGAAGGGCGAGTCGGGGCTGTTTTCGACTGAGTCTGTCCTCAACCTGCAAAAATTGATTTTTGCTGGCTCTCCTCTGTCCGAAGTTCTAACGAATATTGCTCAGTTGGTTGAATCGCAAGCCGAAGGCATGTTTTGCACGATTTGGCTTCCCGACGAGGACGGCAAGGAGCTTTATTGCGTCGCGGCGCCCAGCCTTCCTGGATTCAGCGTTCAAGTAGGGACCATGGCTGTTGGTCCGAAAGGCGGATCCTGCGGCACAGCGGTTTACCGGAGGGAGCCGGTGTATGTTACCGATATCCTCACCGACCCAGTCTGGGAGAACTATCGCGACCGCATGTTGCCTTATGGAATTCGTTCCGTTTGGTCGCGTCCGTTGTTCACGAGCGAAGGGAAAGCCCTCGGCACTTTTTCTATCAATTATCGTGAACAACGTAGCCCGGGTGCCAACGACCTCCAGTTGATCGAGAACGCTAGCCACATCACCGGGATCGCAATTGAGCGACACATGAACGAGGAGGAGTTGCGGCGCGAACGCGACAGGCTTCGGTTGCTTCTCGAAATTACCAACAGCATGACATCAAGGCTGGACCTGCGGCGTTTGGTTGAGGCGCTATCCACCAATCTGCTGCGCGTCACCCGGTGCGATTTCTGCGCCTTGCTTTTGCCAGACGCTGATAGCGGACAATTGCGCGTGACGATTTTGTACAACCCGGAGGCGCGAGGTTCTCTCTGCGACGGGACGCTTATACCCATCCATGGTTCGAGCTGTGACAAAGCTTTCCGGACCGGCAAGACTCAACACTTTCACAGCTTTGAGGAGGTACGCGACGACCCTGAATATTTCGGCAGCAGCGTAGGTCGACCTTTCTATCAACGTGTAATGGCGGAAGGCTTGGTGTCGGGGTGCGATCTACCGCTTATCGGCAGAAGCGGCGTAGTAGGCGTATTGGCCGCCCTAAAGCGATCGGAGAGGGCATTCGAGCGAGACGACGTCGTTTTTCTCGAACAGGTGGCCCGCCAGGTAGCCGTTGCGGTTGAGAATGCGTTGGACTACGAAACGGCGATCAAGGACAGGGACAAGGAGACGAAACAAAGACGCTATCTCGAAGAGGAAATTCGCGCCGAGGTTGGTGAAATTGTCGGAGAGAGCCCGGCGTTGAAGACCACGTTGAGCCTGGTGTCTGTCGTGGCGCCCACGGATTCGAGCGTGCTGATCCTGGGAGAGACGGGAACCGGCAAAGAACTCATCGCGCGAGCGACACATAACCTAAGCGGCCGCAGCCAAAAGACATTCGTGAAATTGAATTGCGCTGCGATTCCTCTTGGACTTCTTGAGAGTGAGCTGTTCGGCCACGAAAAAGGAGCATTTACCGGCGCCATCGCCCAAAAAACCGGGCGCTTCGAACTCGCCGACAAAGGCTCGCTTTTTCTTGATGAAGTTGGCGACATACCTCTGGAACTTCAAGCGAAACTCCTACGCGTTTTGCAGGAGCAGGAATTCGAAAGGCTCGGCAGCAACCGTACGCATAGGGTTGACGTCCGGCTGATCGCGGCCACGCATCGGGATTTGCCCGCGATGGTGAAACAAGGGACATTTCGCGAGGACCTTTATTATCGTCTGAAAGTATTTCCAATCCACGTCCCGGCCCTGCGGCACCGCACGGAGGATATTCCGAGATTGGTGCAGCATTTCACAGCGCTCTACGCTCAACGCATGAACAAACGAATTGACGTAATCCCTCCGGAGACGATGGATGCCCTGGCGCGATACCCATGGCCCGGAAACATCCGCGAATTGCAGAACTTTATCGAACGCGCCGTGATTCTCTCGCCGCAGTCGACACTGCGCGCGCCAACTTCCGAGCTAGAGCCGTTCCAACCTCACAAAGGGTCCAATGCCCCTATGAATGGTCTCGCCGAGGTCGAGCGGGATCATATCCTTCGTGTGCTGGAAGCGAGCAACTGGGTGATCGGCGGACAGAGTGGCGCAGCCGCGCGCTTGGGGATGAAGCGAACGTCGTTGGCCTACAGGATGAAGAAGCTTCGTATTCGTCGGCCTGCCGCGATCCCACAGAAACGTAGCGTCGGCGCCGCGGCTAGCGACGACTGAGTTTCCAAGCCGTTGTAGCAAACCACCTGCCAGTGGCAGTCGATCCGACGGAAACCCGTCACCGACAGACATCCGTCAGAGACTTGCCGGGTACGGTTCGCAATTTTCGGAGCTGTTTCCTTACGAACTTCAACCGCCAGAATGATTTGCATTGAATGTTCTCTCTTCGAGTGAACTGCGCCTCTTTGGTATCCCACCTGCGCTAAAGACCAAAGAAGTGAGGAGAGGACTTCATGAGTGATGCGACGTCTCGAACAGGCATGAAACGCGCAACGCCGAGCCAGGACGATGCCCGATTCAGCGTACCTCCTGCATCCATCCGTAGGGTCGAAGTGGACGGCGTGCAGGTGTTTTACCGCGCAGCCGGCGAAGTAAACGCTCCCGCGGTTCTCTTGCTGCATGGATTCCCAACGTCATCGTTCATGTTCCGCGAACTCATTCCACGCCTGGCCAATGATTACCGCGTGATCGCGCCGGATTTTCCGGGTTTCGGATTCACCGAGGTCCCGCCTGAACAAAACTATTCGTACTCCTTCGACCGATTGGCGTTGACGATCGACGCCTTCACGCAGGCACTCAAGCTCGACCGCTATGCAATCTACGTGTTCGACTATGGCGCCCCAACCGGCTTCCGTCTGGCGATGGCTCACCCTGACCGGATTACGGCGATTGTTTCGCAGAACGGGAACGCATACGAAGAAGGTCTTGGTGACGCTTGGGGTTCGATCCGAAAGTACTGGGCTACGCCCACGGCAGAAAATAGGGACATCCTCCGCCAAACCATTTTGACAGCGGGCGGAACGCGCTGGCAGTACACCGACGGCGTAGCGAATCCGGAAAGTGTTCCGCCTGAGTCATACACATTGGACACGGCTCTGCTCGAACGGCCCGGGAACAAAGAGATTCAACTCGATTTGTTTCTGGACTACGCGTCGAACGTAAAGCTCTACCCGAAATTCCAGGAATATTTTCGTAAGTCCAAACCACCCCTGCTCGCGATCTGGGGCAAGAACGATCCTTTCTTCGTTCCCGCGGGAGCCGAAGCTTTTCGGAAGGACTTACCCAGCGCGAAGGTGCAGTTCCTTGAGACCGGACATTTCGCGCTAGAGACGCACGTCGTTGAAATTGCCTCCGCGATGAAAGGGTTCCTTCAGGCAAACGGCATTGCGAGCCGCAGCGGAGAAAGCAGGCTTGCGAGATGAGCGCGTTTCCGCAGAACTCGTCAATTGTTTTGGTGCACGGAGCATGGGCCGACGGGTCTTGTTGGAGCAACGTGATTCTTCCTATGCAACGGCAGGGGCTTAACGTGATCTGTGCCCCGATCCCATTGACCTCGTTGACGAACGACATCGCCGCCTTGAATCAAGCACTGGAACGAACCAGCGGCCCTGTAGTTCTAGCGGGGCACGCTTATGCAGGGGCTGTGATCGCAGGGGCAACCAACAAAAGAGTTAAGTCGCTGGTTTACGTCGCGGCGCTTGCGCCCGATCAGGGCGAGACCGTGGCAAAAGTGTTCTATCGCGACGAGCCGCATCCGGAGGCACCTAAGTTGGCCCCGGATACGAATGGCTTCATATGGATGGCCGTAGATGGGTTTCGCCGCGCGGTTGCGCATCAGGCGTCGACCGACCAAACAAGTATTATGGCTGCCGTGCAACGACCGATCGCACTTGCGTGTATTCAGGAATCGGCTCCGGTGCCTGCGTGGAAAACAAGGCCCTCATGGTTCCTGCTGGCGGAAGAGGACCGCATGATCAACCCCAAGACGCAGCGCTTCATGGCCGATCGGATGAGCGCGAAGGTTAGGTCGCACCATGTCGACCACACTCCGATGTACACAGAGCCGAACCTTGTGATCGACGTGATGTTGCAGGCGGCACGCGAAACCCTATCGCCATAGCGCCTTCGCCGAGGACAGGACCTGGACTCGGAGTTTAGCTTCATGCCCTGAGGGAATGAATGGAAGTCGCAACTAGGAGTCGGAGCGACTGCTGCACATTTCGAAAAGGACCAGCCCAGATGCCTGAACTCAAGGAGATACGGCAATGAAAAAGTGGATAAGAGTTGCAATTCCTGTTGCCGCGGTCGCGGCTTTCGTCGCCTGGTATGCATTTCGGCCAGAGCGGCTTGTGGTCAATCGACGTGTTGCCGAAGCATTGCCCACCGCACAATCCGGCTCGTTGCCGCAGCCTCTTGTCTCGGGACAGTTCTACAGCATTTTGCACCCGACTGCAGGCAGCGCAACCATCTACCAGATGGGAGATGGGACTCATCTTCTTCGCCTTACGAGTTTCAGCACTTCAAATGGTCCTGATGTGCATGTCTACATGGTTGCCGCCGACGATGCGAAGGACGTAGCAAGGGTACAACAGGCCGGGTTCGTCGATCTGGGAGTCATCAAAGGTAACGTGGGCGACCAAAACTACACGCTTGGTAGCGACTTGGACTTGGCGAAATACCGCGCAGTGTCCATATGGTGCAAACGATTCAACGTGAATTTCGGAGCCGCGGCGCTAAGACCGACAGAGGCATCGGAAAATCACTAGGACACGGTTTCGTAATTCCCGGAGGAGAGCACAGGGGAAACGATGGAGTTGTGGGCTATGGGTGCAATCGCGCTTTTGGTTTTCTACAGCAACTACATGGTGACAGCCCTCATTGCTCCTCTGCACAGCAACGGTCTCACGATGAGTTGGAGGGTGTGTGGCTGAGCGAAGAGCAACCACGGAGCGGTTAGGCGCGTTTTCAGACGGCGTGTTCACTGTGGTTATCACAATCATGGTGCTTGAACTGAAGCCGCCCGAACATCCGACTTTTGCGGCCCTTCTGCCGCTCTGGCCGACGGCGCTGAGCTACGTCGTGAGCTACTACTTTATTGCGATTGTCTGGCTGAATCATCATCACCTGTTCAGGTTCTTCCCGCATGTGACGCCGCGCCTAATTTGGATAAACTTCGTACACCTGTTCATGGTGTCGCTGGTGCCGTTCTCGACAGCTTGGGTCGCGGACACCAAATTGGCAGCGGTTCCCGTGTTCGTTTATGCCGCGGTTTTCGTACTCGTCAACCTGGCGTACATCCCATTCGAGTGGCACGCGTTGGCTTCGGCTCCAGTGGAGGAGATTTCGGCCCGGACGCGACGATTCGCAAAAGCGCGTTCGTCAGTGACATTGGGAACCTTCATTGTTGCGATGCTGGTGGCGCTAAAGTCTCCCTCGCTGGGCTTTGGATTGATCTTCTGCGCTTTGCTGGTCTATCTGCAGCCCGAACTTCCACGGGTTGGTAGTGAGGACGTTGGCAAGGTTCCTTCGAGCAGTGCTTCACCGCCACAGCGCGAGCCAGAAATTATCGTGAGGTGACCAATGGGATTGTCGTGGCAACAAGGTCCTCTCTCACCGGGAGCAATCGGCCGGTTCCTCGTGCCGGAACCGCTGCCCAAGAGACTGTTGTACGCCGAGCCGTTACGCCGGCGCATGCGCGTGCGCTTCGGCGGGAAATGGATCGCCGATAGCGAGCATGTCCTCCTGCTATTCGAACCCGGCCGCTATCCCATGGCGTACTTCCCGGAGACCGACGTCTCTTCGGACACTCTACAACGCACCGAGTACACCACCCGGCACCCCGACCTTGGGCCTACGTGCTGGTATGCCGTCCGGGCGGGCGATAAGAGCGCGCCGCGAGGGGCGTGGCAGCACATCGAGCTGCCCACCTACGCGAGCGAGCTACGAGGGCGGGTCGCGTTCGCCTGGCCGGCCATGGATGCTTTCTACGAAGAAGACGAACGCCTCATGGGCCATGCTGCCGACAGCTACCACCGCATCGACATCCGCCAAGCTTCACGTAACCTCGTGGTTCGTCATCATGACCGCGTCGTCGCCGATACCAAGCGGCCGATCGTCCTGTGCGAATCCGGCTTTGCGCCGCGCTGGTACGTTCTGCGCGCCGACATCGATGAGTCCGCGCTGACCTTCGTGGAACATCAAACTTTCTGCCCGTATAAAGGGCTCTGCAGCTACTACGACATCGGTGACGCACGTCTGGCGGCCTGGTCGTATCGTGAGGCCTATCCTGAAGTTGGCCGCATCTCCGGCCTGGTATCGTTCGAGCCGGATATAGTTTCGGTGCAACTTGACGGCACGCAGCTCCGTCTTGAGCCGGGTCAAACGGTAATCCCGCACGGTCCTGATCGCGAACTCACCGTCGCCGAGGCGTCCGCTCGGCGATAAGAAGATTCATGCAGGAGGAATTCCTAACGGTATGGCTCGACTGCTATCGGTGAACGTCGGGCTTCCGCGCGACATCGTGTGGAAGGGGCGCACTGTACACACCGGGATCTGGAAGAATCCCTTGCGTGGTCGGTGTCGCGTCGGTCGGTTGAATCTCGAGGGAGATGGTCAAGGGGACTTGGCCGGGCACGGTGGTGAGCAGCGAGCCGTCTTCGTGTATCAGATCGAATCGTATCGCTATTGGCAGGAGCAGTTGAAGAGGACTGACTTCGTCCACGGACAGTTCGGCGAGAACTTCACGGTCGAAGGATTGCCCGACGATGCCGTGTGCATCGGCGACCGTTATCAGATCGGCTCCGCACATTTCGAGATCACTCAACCTCGTGTCACATGCTATCGCGTCGGCATTCGGATGAACGAACCCCGGATGCCGGCATTGCTGACATCCAGCGGACGGCCCGGGTTCTACTTCCGCGTTCTGCAGGAAGGCGAAGTGGGAGCCGGTGACGAGATCGTGAAGGTGGGAGAGGCGGACGAGCGAATGACGGTCGCAGAGATCAACGCACTCCTTTATTCGCCGAATCATCCCCGCGATCGACTGGAGCGCGCATTGCGGACCGAAGCCCTTTCACCCGGATGGTGCTCGTCGTTTCAAGCGTTACTGCAAAACCAAACGACTGCCACGAGGAGTGGTAACGCAGGGCTCGTGCCGGCGGCAGCTGCGCATCCGGTTCCACCGGGATTTCGGCTGCTCGCCGTTACAGCGATCGATCAGGAGTCCGCAGACGTCATCTCGCTGACAATGCAGAGCGCGGATGGTCAGCCCCTGCCAACGCCCCTACCAGGCCAGTACGTGGTCTTGCGTCTTCAACCGAGCGCCGGCAGCCCGCCTCTTTTTCGTAGCTACTCGCTCTCAGGCCCGCTCTCGACAGAGCGCTATCGAATCAGCGCGAAGATCGAACCGAATGGCGCGGCTGGAACCTACCTGCGAGAGCGTGTCCGGGTGGGCGATGCTCTCGACATCAGCTCTCCGCGCGGAAGTTTCATTCTGCAGTCCGCAGAGCGGCCGGTGGTGCTGCTCAGCGCGGGAATCGGGTCGACGCCCGTTCTGGCGATGCTGTACGCGCTGGCGGGGTCCCGCTCGACACGGCAGGTCTTGTGGCTGCACGCGGCTCGCAATCGGCAGCATCATCCGTTTGCCGACGAAGTTCGCCGTCTCATGCGCGCGCTAACGAACGGCCGCAGCTACGTTTGTTACAGCAGACCTGGCTCGAGCGACAAGAGGGGCCAGGACTTCGATGCGACCGGTCA